>Ga0172373_10000178_pt1 | contig 96437 bp, 102 predicted proteins | sample Lak10m_2_FD_114546 | JGI IMG/M metagenome (GOLD analysis project Ga0172373, IMG submission 114546) | Freshwater microbial communities from Kabuno Bay, South-Kivu, Congo - kab_092012_10m | ecosystem: Environmental > Aquatic > Freshwater > Lake | place: Democratic Republic of the Congo...
TTATTGTCATTCCTCCTTCCTCTCCCAATCATCTCACCCCTCAGTCTGAGGCTTTCCAAGCCCTCGTCTGGCATTGCCTCGTCTCTCACCCCTCCCTCCAACTCAATCATACTAAATGGTGAGGAATCCGTATTTAGGGTTATCTTGATTCTCCCTGATTCGTTTGTGCTCTCAAAAAAGAAGATCTGAACCCCGGCCATTTTTTATTCCCTTATGTCATCCTCGGACTAGAAACGGTTACCCCGACTTGATCGGAGGCCTAACGTTTCTTGACCCGTGGATCTTGTTTCTGCAAGAAGATCCTCGATAAAGGAATGCTAATGTTTTTCTTTAAAAAACAAAGCATTTCTAGCTCGGAAATGACAAGGAAGAGAGCCACACCAGAAAATTTACCCGATGTTGAGAAAGAGGATATAAAAGTCTTGTCCTTATTGTAAATTAGTATATAATAAATTTGGTTAATGTATAAGGAGCATCTATGTGGACACGATCTTATAGTAAGGTTTTTCAAAATATCAAAGCAGAGAGCATTTGGCAGCTGTGGACAGATATAAATCATTGGCCTCAGTGGCATGGGGACCTGGAGTATTGCACCCTAGAGGGGCCCTTTGTGATAGGAAATCATTTTATGTTAAAACCAAAAGGCATGAAGGCCGTTAAAATTACTCTCACAGAAATCGTAAAAGGAAAAAAATTTACAGATTGCACTCCCTTTTTTGGAGCAAAAATGTATGATACCCACGAGTTAGAGGAAACTTCCACAGGCTTACGGCTTACCAACACCTTACGTGTTACGGGACCTCTTAAATTTTTGTGGATTAAGCTTGTGGCTCAAAATGTGGCTGATACCGTTCCCCAAGAAATGGAGACCTTAGTGGCTTTAGCGAAAGAAAGACGTGCCTAGTCAGGATCGATCCCTCCTGAATTCTTCCCGCCTGTTATTGTCTCGTGTGCGGGGAGGAGACTATGCTCATGCGGGCGACAGAAAAGCCATTGATATTGTTTTGGAAAAAGTCCTTTCTCTTGAACCAGATCTCAAAAGCAAAGCGGTGTTAGATGTGGGATGTGGTTGTGGGGGGACGGCACAATACTGTATGAAGCAGGTTTTTCACATGTGAATGGAATCGATTTAGATCTGGCGGCTATTTCATATGCCCAACGCACCTATCCAGCGCTTTCCTTTACAGTCGCTGATGCCCTTACTATAGATAAAATATACCCACCTTCTCATTTTTCTTTCATATATATGTTTAACTCCCTCTATGCTTTTCCAGACAAACTCTCTCTTCTAACGAAGTTATGGGCTGTCGCAAAGCCAGACTGTCTTTTAGCTATTTTTGATTACACAGAAAAGAAAGCTCTCCCAACACCCCTCTTGAGGGATCTTGCAAACAAACCTCTTTATCCTCTTCACCTTAAGGAGATGGAGCAAGATCTTATCAAGACAGGATGGGAGGTATTAGAAGTGACTGATATAACAGATCAGTACATCAAATGGTATACGGAGCTTTTAAAAAAATTATCCAGTTCCTTCTCTCTCCTAGGCCAAGAATTTACAGAACAAGATATTGCAAAAACAACCAAAACCTTTACGCTCCTATTAAATAGCTTAGTACAGGGAATTTTAGGAGGAGCGATCCTTTATGCAAGAAAACAAAAGACATCCTGCTGATCCCTCTGCCTTTGGATTTGAGGCCCCTGAAGATAGCCCTGGTTTTTTGCTGTGGCAAACAACTGTCACATGGCAAAGGCTAATCAAAAAGATTCTCGACCCCTATGATATCTCTCATGCGCAATTTGTCACGATGGCCGTTGTGCTGTGGTTTGAAGAGCATCAGAAACACCCAACTCAAATTGCCATTGCGCGTCTTTCTAAGCTCGACAAAATGACCGTTTCAAAATCGCTGAAAAAATTAGTGACCTTAGGGTATGTTCGACGCGAAGAAAGCCACCAAGACACACGAGCCAAATGGGTTCATTTAACGCCGCAGGGCAAGAAACTTGCCTCAAAACTTGTGCCTCTTGTGGAACAAGGTGACGAAGCTTTTTTTGGGGCTCTCAGTCGAGATGAACAAAAAGGGTTAACCCGTTCGTTGCATAAGCTTGTCACCTTATGCTCGGACTAAACCTTTTTCTTACCCTTTCTTAGGAGGTGTTGGCTTTTTTGGAGGCGCTTTTTTTGCTTTGGTGGCCCCCTCTGCCTTCATCTCCTCTTTTTTTTCTTCCTTGCCATTTTCTGTATGGCCGGCTTCCATCAAGCGGCGAACTTCCTGATCTTCCCATTCAGCGGTCATAAAGGGAATCATGGCATTCATCTGGGGAATAAGACCTAAGGAAAACGCATGCACACCAAGACCAATTCCCCAGCCAATAATCACCCAAATGGGCCAAAAATATCCCGCTCCTGAAATGACCCAGATAAGAATTAAACCTAAGTTGACAACCCCATAGATAAGAACATCTGTATAAAAGCGACGTAGTTTATGGACGTATTCCCTAACTTGACGTTCGTTCATATAACTCTCCCTTTGCTTATTGAGATATATATTGTCATGTTTTTTCTACAGATTTTCAAGAAATTTATTTTCATATACATCTGAACACTCTCCTCTTGTGATCAGAGACGTCTTGTTCTAGAAAAGACTTAAACGCTTTAAGCTCAGGATAAAGAGACATGGCCATTTTACCAGATACATGGATTCGCACCCACGCTCGTCAAGGAATGATCGAACCTTTCGTGGAACATCAGGAAAAACAAGGTGTCATTTCCTATGGACTGTCCTCCTATGGCTATGATGCGCGCGTGTCAGATGAGTTTAAAATTTTTACCAATGTAGATAATGCCATTGTTGATCCAAAGGATTTTTCTGCGGCTGGATTTGTGGATCGAAAAGGGGAAGTCTGTGTCATTCCCCCCAACAGCTTTGTCTTGGCTCGAACGGTAGAGTATTTTCGAATTCCTCGAGATGTGCTGGTGATTTGCCTGGGGAAATCCACCTATGCCCGCTGTGGCATTATTGTGAATGTCACCCCCTTAGAGCCCGAGTGGGAAGGACACGTCACCTTAGAGTTTTCGAATACAACACCCCTTCCCGCTAAAATTTATGCCAATGAAGGCGCCTGCCAATTCCTTTTTTTGAAGGGAGAAGAAACCTGTGAGGTCTCTTATCGTGATCGCCATGGGAAGTATATGGGACAAAGAGGCGTAACATTGCCAAAGGTCATGGAAAAATAATGGATAAAATTAGAATAAAAGGGGGCGCCTCCCTTTGTGGTGAGATCAGAATTAGTGGGGCAAAAAATGCAGCCCTCCCTTTAATGGCTGCTTGTCTTCTTACAGATAAGCCCTTGGAGCTGATCAACGTTCCCGATCTCTCGGATGTAACGAGCATGGCTGAGCTTTTAACCCAACTTGGCAGCACTGTTACCTTTCAAAAGGGGATGGACTCCCATCAGATGACACTTCATGCAAAGGATCTAACCAGCACAACTGCTCCTTATGATGTGGTTCGAAAAATGCGTGCCTCTGTCCTTGTCTTAGGCCCTCTTGTGGCGCGCGCTGGAGAAGCGAACGTATCTCTTCCTGGCGGATGTGCTATTGGAACCCGCCCCATCGATCTTCATCTCAAAGGACTGGAAGCCTTAGGCGCAGAGATTACTCTTGACGGGGGATATATCCAAGCCAAAGCACCGAAAGGATTGAGAGGAACGACGTTCACCTTCCCGATTATTTCCGTCACGGGAACGGAAAATCTTTTAATGGCCGCGACCCTTGCAAAAGGGGAAACACGCCTCATCAATGCAGCGCGTGAACCTGAAGTGGGAGATCTTGCCCATTGTTTGAATGGAATGGGTGCTAAAATTTCTGGGATCGGAACAGATACTCTTATCATTGAGGGAGTGGACCGCTTAGAGGGGACAACCCATCAAGTTATTGCAGATCGCATTGAAGCCGGAACCTATGCGATGGCCGCGGCTTTAACAAAGGGTTCCGTCTGTCTCAAGGGAGCCAGTCTTACTCTTATCCCTACCGTCGCGGCCCTATTGCAACAAGCTGGTATTGATCTGGAAGAAAAAGAAGACTCGCTTTTCGTTAAAGGCCCTTCCGATCGCTTGCAAGGGGTAGATATGATGACAGAACCTTTCCCTGGATTTGCGACCGACCTTCAAGCTCAATGGATGGCGCTGATGAGCCTCACGGATGGGGCCGCCATGATTACAGAAACCATTTGGGAAAATCGATTTATGCATGTGCCTGAGCTCTGTCGAATGGGAGCTAATATTACGGTTCATGGATCATCTGCCCTTGTCCGCGGCGTTCCTCAACTGAAAGGAGCCCCTGTGATGGCTACCGATTTGCGGGCTTCCGTTTCTTTGGTATTAGCAGGGCTTGTAGCAGAGGGAGATACCCTTATTAATCGCGTGTATCATCTTGATCGAGGCTATGAACGGGTTGAAGAAAAATTACGGGCCTGTGGGGCTGACATTGAGCGCGTAAGATAATATATAAGAGAGAGAGACTTAAACCGCGAGGTAAAGATATGACAACTTATACCCCTTTACGCATAATGGCCCAAGATGGAGAAGACCTCCACGTGATTGCAGCCTGTCTTCAAGACGCCCTTGTTCCCCTGTCAGGACTGGAATATGACAAAGAAGGGGGCAACTTTCATTTGATCGCTAATCGCTTTTGCTGGGAGTGCGAGTCGGATGATCAAGAAAAAGGGATTTCGTGTTATACGCGCGTTCCTACAGGACTTGCCTTTCACCACGTTCTAGAAGTCCAGAAAAAAGGCCTTGATCTGAATCATAAAGACGAGCTGGTGAATCTTCTTACCATCCATAACGCAGAAAATGACAACTACATCCACCTTGTTTTCTCAGGAGGCTCAGAGATTAAGTTAAAAGTTGATAAGCTTTCCTGTCATCTAAAGGATATGGATGAGCCCTATCCGACATCCAACAAACCCGCCCATGAGGGGTGAGGATCGGGGAAGTGGAGAGATTTTCACTGAAAAACCGGCCTCTCCCCTTGTGGGAGAGGTAAAACCTCATAACGTTTCATCCAACGCCTCGTTCTCCTCCTCTCTCAAAAAAATAATTTGCTGTAAATAAATTATTAACCATTTTTCGGTACGATGGCATTAGTCCTAGTTGCTTATTAGGATAAGACAACAGATAACTCAAGGAGACTACAATGAATAAAATCGTATACGCAGCCCTTCTTATCGGGCTTACCTCATCAGTAGCAGATGCGGCAAGAGTAAAGGACACCACCGGTACTTTATCTTGTACTGGAACTGCTTCTCAAACATGTACAGATGCAGCAAATACTTATAATGCTATCATGGCAATACCTGACCAAATCTCAGCTGTTATGAGTGAGTCAACAGCTAGCGAAGGTATTTATCAACAAGCAAAAGCCTTAGTCGCTCCAACTTCTGGGCTTTCAAACATGGTCAACAACTGTAACACGGATCCAAACTACAGCCCAGCTTGCCCTGCAGCCAAAACTGCATTGTCTGGACTAACTGCTGCATTGGGTCAGTTAAATACCGACCTCTCAAGCACTAACCCTGCTTTAACAGCTCTCAATGACGTGATGCAACAACAGCAAAACGATACAGGTATGGGAGCTCTTCAAACACTCGTAGGTGATTTGAATGCTCTTGATGCTGCGGTGGCTGCTGGACAGGCGATCCAACCTCCTCCAACCATGAGCAAAGCTCCTGCAAAAAGATAACTCGCTTATCTTATACGACAGAAAACCCTCCCTCTCACCAGGGAGGGCTTTTTATGTTGTCTACGTTTTTCTTTTTGACTCCTCTTCACCTTTCACATATATTTTTTAATGATAAACGATAAAAAATGATTGACTTGCAGTTTTTCTGCCCGTATGGTGCCCTCACGTAAATCTTAACCAATGAGGGATTTTATGGACCGCATTCAAAAAGTCAGTTCTTACCTTTTAATCATGTTTAATTTTCTGCTGATCGCCTTACCACTCTTTATCTTAAGTTTATGGCTATTCATGGAGACGGCTCCTCTTAAGGAAGCCATTTCCGAGGGGCTCTTCTTTGAGTCTGTACGCACTCCTGAGGGTGTCGTTAACCTGTCCCTCGTTAAGTGGGATTCTCTCACAAAGGTCATCGGGTTTATGGCCAGCTTTGTAGGATTATTGCCTATTCTTTTAGGACTATTGGTTTTAAAGCCTATCTTTCGAAATTATAAAAAAGGTGAGATTTTTAATATCTTTAACGCACGCCACTACACATATTTAGGGTGGCTTTTTTTCTTAGATGCTCTCCTCGCCAAACCCTTAAGTGGTATGTTGATGGTTCTCGCCGTCACCCTTACCTATCCCCCAGGCCACCGCTGGATTCAAATTGGCTATGGAACACCAACCCTTGGCGTCCTTTTCTGTGGTGTGTTAGTGATTGTGATTTCCTGGGTTATGGTTGAAGGCTATAAACTTCAAGAAGAACAAAAGTTGGTTGTCTAAGAGGAGGCTCTCATGGGAATGGTTGTTAATCTTGATGTGATGTTGGCAAAGCGGAAGATGAAACTGCAAGATTTAGCAGAAATCATTGGCATCACCATTCAAAATTTGTCTATTCTAAAAACGGGAAAGGCCAAAGCGATTCGCTTTTCAACCTTAGAACGAATCTGCGAAGCTTTAGAATGCCAGCCAGGTGATATCTTAGAGTTTAAAAAAGTGGACTAAAAAATGACTTTTAAACAGGAGTGGGAAAAAACAGACCAACGTGTTCAGATCCCATTCTCTCTCGTTCAAGAAATGGTTCGAGAGGCTTTTCCACAGAAAACTCTGCTCTCTCATGAAATAATTTCGGGAGGATGTGCCAATCTCAACCTTAAGCTGACGCTGAAAGATGAATCGAAGCCCTTCATTCTGCGCATTTATGTGCGAGATAAAGAGGGAGCCTACCTAGAACAAAAGCTTGCTCACTTATTGAAAAAACGTGTCCCCCTTCCTGATGTCTATTTTATTGGAGAGTGTGAAGGCTATCGGTATGCGATCACAGAATACATAGCGGGCATAAGCTTGCGCGATTTTCTGCTCAATCACCCTCATAAAAATATGGAACCGGTGATGCGTGAAGCGGGACAGATTTTAAGTGTCATCCAAAGCTATGAATTTCCTATAGCTGGTTTTTTTGATGCACAGCTTAATGTCATTCAACCAACCTCCAGACAAAGCTACATCACTTTTGTTGCCCACCCCAGAGTTTTAAAATCCCTTGATTCACAAACCCTCTCTCAACTTGCACATACCTTTGAAAAACATCAGTCTTTGTTTCCCGATGAACATCAGACCCACCTTGTCCACGGAGATTATGGCCCGGAAAATCTGCTAGTGGATAAAGTAGAAGGTCAATGGAAGATCACGGGTGTATTAGATTGGGAGTTCGCCTTCTCTGGATCTCCTCTCCAGGATGTGGCGAATATGCTCCGGTACGCCCACCACATGCCCCCTCTTTTCGAGGAGTCTTTTTTGAGAGGCCTCAAAGAAACAGGTCTTGTCTTGCCAGATGAGTGGCGCGTAACGATTGATCTCCTTAATTTGCTCGCTCTTCTCGATCTTCTTATGCGATGTTCTCCTCAAGAACAGCCTAAACAATATAAAGACATATGTGAGTTGATTGAGCACATCCTCTTAAATCTAAAGGAATACACATGACAGTTTTAGGAAAAGACGGCAAACGACGCTGCTTCGGTGGAGAACCAGGCAAAGAGTTCTATGCAACCTATCATGACCATGAGTGGGGCATCCCTTCTCATGATGACACCCATTTATTTGAACTCCTCATTCTTGAAGGAGCTCAAGCCGGTCTCTCTTGGGAAACGGTTCTTAAGAAACGCCAAGGCTATCGCACTGCTTTTCACGCTTTTGACCCTCTTAAGGTTGCGGGAATGAGCGATGAGGCTTTAGAAGCCATGCGTGATAATCCAGAGATTATTCGAAACCGTCTCAAAATCTATGCAGCTCGACAAAATGCACACGTTTTTCTTAAGATTCAGGACGAGTTTGGATCCTTTGATACCTATCTTTGGGAATTTGTCGGGGGAAAACCTCTCCTCAATCATTGGGAGCGGTTTCAAGATGTTCCAGCTACCACTCCTGAAAGCGATGCGCTGTCAAAAGACTTGAAAAAACGAGGTATGACTTTTGTGGGATCCACCATCATCTATGCCTATATGCAAGCGGTAGGACTGGTCAACGATCACATGAGGGGCTGTTGGTGTTATGGGAGGTAAGAGGTGGAAAAGCAGCAGAATCATTAAATTTCCTGTAGTTCCCATAACTTCTTATAGAGACTGTTTTTTGCACGAATTAACTGGTTGTGGGTCCCTTCTTCGACAATAGTTCCTTTATCCAATACAATAATCCGGTCCATATGTTTCAGTGTTGACAAGCGGTGCGCAATAGCAATGACTGTTTTTTGTTTGTCTTCGATAAGAAAATTAAGACTATCTTGAATGAATTTCTCCGTTTGACTATCAAGAGAAGCGGTGGCTTCATCGAGAATAAGGATGGGAGCATCTTTTAGAATGGCTCTCGCAATGGCAATCCTTTGCCGTTGTCCCCCTGAAAGTTTTATTCCTCTTTCTCCTACATAAGAGTGGTAGTTTTCTGGCAATTGCATGATAAATTCATGAAGATGCGCACGTTTACTCGCTTCAATCACTTCGTTATCTGTGGCTATGGGTTTTCCATATCGGATGTTTTCCATCAAGGTTCTATGAAAGAGCATTGTATCCTGAGGGATAACAGCAATACTTTCTCTTAAAGAATCTTGAGTGACATCATGAATATTTTGTCCATTGATGAGGATTTCACCCTCATTATTTGCAAAATATCTAAGAAGAAGGTTAACCAAAGATGATTTTCCAGCGCCCGAGTACCCGACGAGTCCTACTTTTTCACCTGGGTTCACGACAAGGTTGAGATTCTTAAAAACAAAATCTTTGTCAATATATCCAAAGCTCACGTTTTTAAATTCTATTTTTGGTTTTTTGATGACAAGCGCGGGAGCATGCTTCTTGTCTAAATTCTCTTGAGGAATATTTAAAATAGAAAGAGAACTGCGCAAATCACCCATCGCTCGGGAAAACTCTTGCAAAGAAATTGTTGCGTGCCAAAAATCATCTATGACGACGAGAACAATGCCAAATACAAAAGCAAAGTCTCCAATAGAGATCAATCCCACACGTCTCAGGTGTATCATGTAAAATAAAATAACAACAAGCATAAACATATAAAGACTCGACCCAATAACCTGGATTTTGAAATCGTATTTATACACCCGAATTTGTTTTGGAATAAAATCATGAGACATCTGAGAATCCAAAGAGCGGAGTTCTCTTTTTCTTGATGCAAAAGAGAAGAGCGAAATAATATTGGAAATCTTATCCGAAATTTGACCAATAAGGTCATGCCGACTCTCCGTTTCCTCAAAGGAAAGTTGGTTTAATCTTCTGGAAAGTATATACATTACGGGAACGTAGATAGCGCTCCAGATAAAAACGAAGAGCCCCAACTTTATATTAATAATCGCAAGAGCACTCAGATTGACGAGGCTTTTCAGAATCTTTGATAAAAGTCCATGATGCATCTCCGCCCAAAACTTATCATAACCATCTAATATACCCTTGAGTTTACTACTTACAGTGCCAGTGAAGTTATCTTGAAAAAATCGATAGGAATGGTGTTGCGCATAATCATAAGATTTTAAAAGGATGGAACGTCTTACGTAAGGCTCTGCTTTCCATTCGGCTATGGCACTAAGTCTCCACATGAGCTCCATGATAAATTGAGCCCCAATAAAGAGAAAAATCGGAAAAAGAATATCCCTATAGGTTAAAGAAGTGTGTGTGGCCATGACATCAAGAAAAAGTTTGATGGCATAGTTATATGCCAAAGGATAAAAACTGCCCACAATAGGGGCTCCCAACATGACAAGATACAACCATTTATAAGGTTTTATATGGTACCAAAAAAATGCAATGATCGATGTGTCTTTGAGTGGTGTCTGAGTCATAGTTGACAGTTTTTCCAAAAAAGCGATTTACAGCAAAGGCAACAACAGGTCTTAAAGAATAAAAATTAATGGGCCTCAATAACAAGTTGAACTTGTCCTGATTCTGCTTGTAAAGAACACGTTCCTCCAATAGGAAAGGTAAAAATAGGCGTCGTATGACCAAAGTCCGCATTCGTTATGATGGGCATGGTTTTGAATGCGGGCTTAGTAGATAAGATATGATAGAGTTTTTCATCTGTCATTCCAAATGTGTTTTCAAAACGCCCCATAACGATGGCACGAACTGTGTCAAAACCTGGTGTTTGAGCCAAAGATTGTAGATTGCGATCAAACTCATAAACGTCAACACCCGTTGAGTTGGACACTTCTTCAAGAAATAAGATGGTATCATCCAAACACGGGAGGTAAGAGGTTCCGCACAAAAGTCGCAAAGTGCCTAAGTTTCCACCTAAAATCTTCCCTTTTGCTTGACCTGAATTGATAACTTTATAACCTGAATTTTGGTGAAATTTTCTCTTTTCTTGATCTAAATACCACGCATCCTCTGACCACTCTTTTGAAGGAATAAGCGAGACTTCATGCGATTCAAACAAAATCTTTTTGAAGTACTCAAGACTATACTCAAATCCTTTTTGCATAGCAAAAGAGCTAAAATGTAAGCCTGAATAATTGATAAGCCCTGTTTTATGATAGATGGCATTTCCAAGGGCTGTAATGTCTGAAAATCCACAAAAAATCTTTGGATGTGTTCTAATCAAATCATAATCTATTGAGTCTAAGAGCTGATTCGAGTTATACCCTCCAAGAACTGCAAGAATGGCTTTGACATGTGAGTCATTAAAGGCTTCATGTAAGTCTGTAAGACGAGAGTTAACCGACGATGAGTGCATTAAATCATGCTCATCCACATGACGACCAAAAGTAACTCGTAGTCCAAGATCTTCTAAGGCTTGGGTAGCAAACGCCCTATTTTGGGGCGATACAACGCCCATACTACGAGAAGGTGCAATGACCCGAACTTCATCACCGTGTTTTAACTTATTGGGAAAAATGGATTTCATGAAGGGAACCTTTCTATGCTCTCGCAGCGCTTATACATCATAAGCGTCTTATGGTACAAAGCAATATCCTGGGAAGAAAAAACTTCCCGTAAGTAGAAACAAAACCGATGTCTTTCTTAAGAGGAATCTGAGTTGAATAACGCTGAACGCATCCTCATTATTGGTAATTCAGGCTCAGGTAAAACCTGGCTAGGAAGAGCTTTGTCTGTGAAGATGAATCTCCCTCTTTTTCACATGGATGCCATTAGATGGGACAAAGGGGGATATGAAATTCGTCGCTCAGCGGCTGAGATAAAAAAAGACCTTGATGATATTACCCAACAGAAACAATGGATTTTAGAGGGCGTTTTTGGAAAAATGGCAAAAGAATGTCTCCCTTTTTCCACCACCCTCATTTGGCTGGATTTACCCTGGGAAGACTGTAAGCAGAATCTGCTCAGTCGAGGCCCTCAATTTGAAACGGTCCTCTCGCCTTCGGAAAGAGAAACAGCCTTAGACAAGCTCATTGAATGGGCGGGGGAACATTATTCTAGAAGTGATACAAATTCTTGGGAATTCTTTAACATGCTTTACACAAGTTTTCCTAACCGAAAGGTCTGCCTTCACCATCGCGAGGAAATCAACGGATTTCTTGACAGAATTCATAAAGACCCCTCACAATGACGTAATGAGTTAAAAATATAAGCTGATATTTTTAAATGAAGTCACTATATTTCTATTATAGATAAAGAATGATACGCGCTCGATCGATTCTTTTTGACGTTAATATAAAGGACACTCATGGACTCTCTTTTTTTTGAATATCTCCCCTCCATCCTAAGTTTATCTGGCTTAGTAATGATCTCGCTTATCAGTCCGGGGCCAGATTTTGCAGTGGTTGTGAAAAATAGTTTGGTTTATTCTCGCAAGACGGCTCTTCTAACCGCTCTTGGAATTGCGTTGGGCATTCTTGTCCATGTCACTTATATTTTATTGGGGCTCGGTTTTATCATCGCCCAAACACCTTGGCTGTTATTTTCCATCAAATGTGTAGGCGCAGGCTATTTGTTATACATAGGATTTAAGGGCCTCAGAGCGAAAAAAATGACACCAGCCGTGGGGAGTACCCATCATAAACATGATATCTCGCCTGTTGCAGCCCTTCGTTCTGGATTCTTGACCAACGCCTTTAACCCCAAATGTATGCTATTTTTTATGAGCTTGTTTTCCGTTGTGGTAGACCCCTCCGTTCCTTTTGCGATCATGCTCGTCTATGGAACCATTATTTTTATAGAAACGTTGGCCTGGTTTAGTTTTGTTGCTTTTTGCTTGTCAGGGAAACGCACCCGAGAAAAATTTAGTCAGATGGGGCACTGGATTGAACGAGTTACGGGCGGTATTTTAATGGCCTTAGGAATACGATTGTTTTTTATGGTATAATGACTTACACAATACATAAATAAAAAATAATTTTTAAAGTAATTGCAAAATTCAAGCATACAAAATAATTCTTAGCTTTGGTATTTTTTACCTAAAACTACCCAACCACTTTCCCCAAACCCTTCAGCTTGCTTTAATCACAACCTTTCGCAGCGGGGGCTCTTAACATAAACATGAAATTTTTCATTATGGCCCATATAAAGAAAGGAATATCGGCACGATCGGCATGTTGGCGGGCATTGCACCAATGTTCATATAAATTCTTTGAAGAAATATCATCTGGTCCAACGTCGGTGCGAGAGAAACACCAACTTAAATTTTTCCACTCACCCATTCTCCAAAAAATGCCGAAAGGCGCCCTGTCTTCATTCCAGCCATCCATAAGCGGTTTAAAAGAAGTCGCTATAGAATGGAGCTTCTTATTAATTAAACTACGCATTGTAATGAGTACCAAAAGATGGCCCTCATAGTTCTCTCTATCGAAAAACACTAATGGGTCAGTCGTTACAATCAAACCCTTAGCCCCATCTCCACACCAACATAAATCTAAAGGTCCCTTAAAAAGAGTCGTTAACTCTGATATCGTCCTCTGCAACGGGCTCTCACCGCTTTGTGGATCAAACAACAATTCCCCGTTAAAAAGTTGTTGGTAAGTATCTTCCTTTTTGGGCGTTACTCCATGCTCTACTTTCCAGCAAGATGTATCCGATCTCTGTTTCTCATTAGAAATTTCCTTCTCCCATTCCATACAGACTAGCGCTAATTCAAGTGGATTCTTTGCGTCAACATATTTTGCCCGCGTAGCCTTTCTAACAATAAAAGTCCTGAGCTCCCCTGGAATTTCAGTGAACCCAGGGTTCACTTCCATAGCATGACTTAGTCGAGAAGAAGAGAATAGTAATTCTAGAATAAAAAATGAAGATAGAATTTTAAAATTTTTAACTATAACAACACCTGATAATATAATCGTAAAAATGACATAGTTTAATAGCGCCTATATATTTTAGTCTAATGTTTCTCTAAAACCTATGCAAGTCATTTTGCTCTACCCGCGCTTCTTAATAAAATCAATGATACTCCCAACAAATTGAATAATAATACAAATTTCATACATAATGGAGTTGTTTTAGTCAGGGAGAACACTGGATTGAACGAATTACGAAAGGTATTTTAATGACCTTAGGAATACGATTATTTTTTATGGTATAGTTATTCAATGGGATAATGCAAAACAACAATGCTAATCCCGTCACTTTCAAAACCTTCTAAATTTTGATAGACGTGCTTGCGATCTCCAGGAAAGGCTACCACATCCCCCCTATCAAGAACATATGTATCTCCTTCCACTGTTACAGAAATACGTCCTTTTATACACGTAAAATATTCTCGTGTTCCTTTAGAGTGCGGAGTTCCCACTAACAAAGCGTAGTGTTGAAACTCAAGACGTTCAAATTGGAGACCCGGAATAGGCTTTGGAAGCAATTCCACCTTATTGACTTGGCCTTGAGATCTTTGATGTTTTTTTAATTCATGGTTTCGAATCAGAAGACATGCGGGCTTGGGAGCGATAAGAAGTTCTTCGTACGGCACACCCAGGGCCGCCGCAAGTTTGCTGAGCGTTTTTAGAGAAGGATTTCCCAGTCCTGATTCCATGTGAGAAAGAGTTGTCCGCGGAATTCCAGAAATTTTGGCAAGCTGTCCCTGAGTTAACCCTCGCGCTTTCCTCAAATATTCAAGGCTCGCGCCTAGGTTTTTACTGATTTCAGACATTCTATTAGCAGGATGCCAATAAATTGGCATTTTCGTCAATAAATAATCATCTCCTGATAAAACTAGGATCTATTCATGACACAGGAGACACAAGATGAAATCAGAAAAATACTTTTATGCAAAAGGCTCACAGAGTAAGAGACTCCAGTCTCAATGCACGATTTATGTGGATGGAACCGCTGGAAAAGAGTTTCGCGAAGGCATCGATATTGAATTAAGCCATTGGATTCCAAATCGGACGGAAAAACCCTATAAAGCCGGCACATCCACGGAAATCTGCTTTAAATTCCTCGACGCTAATAAAAACTATCCTTATGACTTGGTCATCAATAACCATTTGGATATAGATGGGCTCCTCTCTGCATTCGTCCTTTGTTATTCGGAAACCGCTCGTGCTCATCGCGACACTCTCGTGAGAGCTGCAAAGACGGGAGACTTTTGGGCGTGGTCAGAAGGAAAATCTCTCAAGCTTTTTCAGGAATTAACTTTACTTTATCAAAGTCTTGAGGGAAAAAAGATTGACCTTCAACAAGCCTATGAAATTTGCTTTACTTCCATTTTATCGATCTTACAGTCTCCTGAAATTGACTCTCCTGCTCACACCATCCTTGAAAGACAATGTGCTTTAATTGAACAAGGAAAAATTGAACGTTATGAGATATCTCCTCGATTAACCGCGTACCATGTACCTTATTCCCTTTCACATGGGAGAGTAAAAGAATTTTTACAGATCCCATCTTTTAATGAAGCTATTTCTGAACGAATTCCTTTTTGGCCACAGGTTCGCAATCGATATGATGAGGAAAACATTCAACTCATAGCCATCGAGACTGAGAATGGGATTCATTATGATCTCTGGTATCCGGGATATGTATGGGCAGATACACAAGGATTATGGAGACCACCTGGTCTTATTCTTTCCAACACAATGGGGACGCCACACCAGATCACGTGGCCCAAATTATCGCAGGTTATTCAAGAGCTTCATGAAATGGAGACAGGGGCTTGTAACTGGACATTATTTCCAGGGATTAGTTTTTCCGGACGAGAGAATCCAAGAAACTTTCCCATCATCGCTTCAACGTTAGGAAAACACAAGGAGATGAAGGAAAGCCAGCTAGACTTAAATCAAGTAAGCGATTGTTTTAAGAGGTTGTTCTAAGATCTATCTTTTAAATGTTTTCCTGCTCGCATCAAATCCCTTCCTCTCCTAAGCAGCAAACAGACCAAGGGTGGCGAGGATCAAGGGGTGGATTAAAAAAGAAAGGTGTGCAATTAGAGGCGCCCAGGGTCTTATATCCTAAAGAGTACACTAACGCCTTAAAAACGCCCCCATGAGACACAATAAGAGGAGGCCCTTTTATCAACAATATAGAAGACATTGTTTCAATAACACGTTTCTGAAAAGCTGAAAATGGCTCTGCACCCGGCGGTGTATGAGCATCATCAAATAAACTTTTGGTTGGATCAGCAACAGTGCCTTCAGCCTCTCCCCAGTTTCTTTCGACCAGCCCTTGGTCAAAAATCACAGGCTTTCTTGTTTTTTGAGCAATAATTTCAGCTGTTTGTTGAGCTCTTATCCTAGGGCTCGAGATAATCGTGTCAAAATTTTCCTCTAGGAGAAGCTCAGACGCTTCATGAGCTTGTTGAATTCCACGAGTATTCAAGGGCATATCAATACTCCCCGTAATGATATTTTCTCGATTCCAATCCGTTTCCCCATGGCGAATGAAATAAAAGGGGGTCTGGGGAAGAGCTGCAGAGTTATAGATCATTTTTTACATTCTCAACAAAGCTTAAAATATGATCTGCAGCCTGTATGGGGCTAAGCTCCGTTACATCAATTTCTAGTAAATAAGGATGGTCTATTTGGATCAATTCGTTTTTGGTATAAACTTTATCTGAATGAGTGGTTTTAAAGCGGAGAAGGCGATCTGGGTTTGTGATGCGTCGTTTATGTTCTTCAAGCGATACACCCAATTTTACAGGAATAAAAAGAGATCCTCGTTTTTCAGCAGCTTCTTTAACCTGATCATAGATCATGTGATCTATAGCGCCTTCTTCAAGCTCGTTCGTCAGGACGTAACAAGAGATGAAGTCTTGAGAAATAAAACCTAAAATCGCTTTACGGATAATCTCTATAGCATCCCAGGCTTTTTCAGAAATGGGCGTAACACCATCTAAATCAAGCAACGAAAAAATAGGATTATTAATCAAATGATTATCAATAAGTTTATATCCAGATTTGGTGACTTCCTTGGCAATTGTATACTTTCCTGTTCCGGCAAAACCAATCAGGTAAAGAGTGATAGGAGGCCTCATACAAATTTCTTCATGAGATAACATGTAAGTCCCCATTTCCACTGAGGGATCGTGGCAACATCCGCAAAACCACAGGTTAAAAAGAAAGCATGGGCTTTTTCAAAATAGGTATTAAGTTGAACTTCTGTCATGTGAGTTTGAACTGCAAAAAGAGTCGCTTTTTCAATCAGTTGCCTTCCCAAGCCTTGACGTCTAAACCTCGGCTCAATCCAGATTGAATCAATCCAAAGGATAGCGCCGTGCGGCTCAAAGGTGATGCCTCCAATAAACGCGCCTTCATGTTGGGCATAAACGGCGTGAGCCTCAAAGCTTTTTGGAGCTCTTGTTAGATGTTTACATTCTTCAAGAAGCCCTGCGGTTATTTTCCCATTCCATTCGAGATGAGGGCTAGAACTGAATCTTATAGACGACGCATTAACCATGAGTATGACTGAAGCTCCTTAAGGACGGGGAAAAGCCACCACCTTTTGAGCCGAGCCCCATACTTTTTCAAAGACACGACACAGAGCCCCATTTGCCATCACATTACAGCTTGTAATGAGGGGGTCAAGAATGACGTTAAGAGTTAAGATAATAGCGATCATCTCTCCATTAAAGGAAAGATAGGTTTCGTAAACAGGGAGCATAACAAAGATAGCCCCTCCTAAAACAGCTGCTGTTGCAAAACGAGCAAGAACGAAAATGACGCTAAAATTAAGCCAGGTGATAACATCTGGGTTGTGCCCATAGAAGTGCCTATAAATCAGAAAACATAAAAAGGCTTGCGTAATACAATCCCCTATTTGTTGTATGTTTGTCGTGGCGGGAATAATGGCCTTGGCAAGATTAGGATTCTGAAGATTTTTAGACGCTCCCTCAATGGTCCAGGGCATTGTTGATAAACTACACCCGGACAAGAGAGCCACACCCCCTGCAGGTAATAAGTTTTTAATGTTCGACAATAGAACACGAAAAGACGTCCCAGATCCTAAAGCAAATAAGAAGATGAGGTATAGGAACAAAAAGGCGGTCAACCACAAGACCAAGAGAGCATAATGAGCGATGACATGATCGAGCAATTTTGTTTGATACATGTGCGCTGCAAACCCTAAGACAAACAAGGGAATGAGCCGTGCAAAAACTTTGGTGAGAATCCATTCCATCACCTCTTTGCCTTGTCTAATCCCACGTTTCAAAAAGGTTTCTTTGCTAAAGGCCGTTACACACCCCAACAGCAGACCTATAATCGATCCTTTGGAAGCTGACCACCAAGCGGGGCTCGTGAGTTGCAAACGCCACAACGAGTCAAAATGGCTTTCTAACGCTAAGCTATTGCAGGATGGCACAATTTCTGCAGCAAAACCGGCAGTGGCAAAGGAGTACCAGACACTGCTGAAATTTGAGAAAGCTTCAAATAAGATGAGCAGAAAAACAAAGAGAGGGGCTCGCCTTTCAAAGGACATAACTGCATTTGCAATAAAAAAGCCCACCGTAAGGGGCATCAATAAAATAAGAATGTCTTTGATGAGTAAACTAAGTGTGTAAAATAACTGGTGCACAATGAGAGGAAGGTGATTGGCCATCAAAATATAGAGGCATAACACAAGAAGAGTTTGGACACTTCTTTGCTTGAGCCAATGTAGCCCTTTAAAAAAAATATCATTCATGCAAAAAGTATATCTCCTTGCGTTTATAATACTGCTTATAAGCTAGCTTTGTCAAAGGAGAGAATTGTAAATTTTGTCACAGGATCTACCATGATGAATACCCCTCACTTACGCTCTTTTGGCAGACGTAAAGCTCGTAAATTAAGGTCTCACTCTCAAAAGGCCTATGATGAAATTCTTCCTCTTGTGAGAATTGATTTAAAAGAGAAGATTTTTCAAAATGACCCGGCCGAAGTCTGGCTTGAGATTGGTTTTGGGGGAGGAGAACATCTTCTCGCTCAGCTTCACCACAACCCTTCTGTAGCCATTATTGGGAGCGAACCTTTTATGAATGGAGTAGCTAAGCTGTTGGCTCACCTTCCTCCCGCTGATTACGAGCGTATGCGGGTGTGGCCTGAAGACGTACGGTCTCTTTTAGAGGTTATTCCGCCTGGTTACTTTACGCGTATTTTTATTTTATTCCCTGACCCTTGGCCTAAAAAACGACACCATCACCGCCGGCTTATCTCATCTGAATTCATGGAGATGCTTTTACCCACCCTTAAGGAAGGGGGCCTTTTGTACGTGGCAAGCGACGATGAGGCGTACGTCGAACAGATTCAAGAGGTACTTTACCATCATCCCACTCTCTCTCACGAAGAAGGTCCTTCCTCCTCAGATCCACTGACGTGGAGTAAAGCGCCTGAAGGATGGTTTCCAACACGGTATGAGCAAAAAGCCCTAGATCAACATAAGCCGTGTGCTTATATGGTCTTTCGAAAGAAGGGAATCTAACTCACCAGTCTCTGCGGATCAGAAGCATGCGCAATCGTGCGTGCAACAAGATGCATTTCATCTCTCAATTTCCTTAAGAATTCGTCTTGTCTTTCCCGTTGATTTTGAAGGGTGTGGCTAAGAGCGAGCTCAATGTTTTGAAGAGACTTCCGACTTTCCGCATCAAGACCTGGGTTTTCTAAAAGCTTTGTGACAAGGCCTTGCTGTGTTTTGTTGTGCTCGAGGAGAAAAGAGAGAGAAACAACAAGCTTTTCTAATAAAACAGCTGTTTGACGCTCATTCTTTTCTGACTTTTCCACCAACTGCATTAGCTGATCAATCCCTTCAACATTACGTGTTAAAAGAGCTTGAAGATAAGGAAGAGGCGCCGCTGCCGACGTCGCTTCTGCAGAATGAAAGGACGTTGTCAGATAAAGATCAACTTCATTTAAAAATCGCGCATAGGCATGTCCGACTTGAAGTTCTAAAAAGCCAACCAACAAAGACCCACCCAATCCAAAAAGAGAAGAGCTAAAGGCTGTTCCCATTCCTCCCAGTGGGCTTTGCAGATTTTGCTTTAAAAGGGCAAAAAAATTACTCGAGTTCCCAGCATCCGAGGGCATATTTTGAATAAGCTGCGCAATAGAGGTGATGGTTTGTGACAACCCCCAAAAAGTCCCTAACAAACCTAAGAACACCAAAAGACCAATTAAGTAGCGAGGAAAAACGCGCTCATTGTCCAACCGATCTGCGAGTGATTCTGCGAGTCTTTTCGCCAAAGCAGGATCTTGAAAGGATTTTTTTTGAGATACAAAAGACAAAATGGGCTCTAAAAAGGTGGCAGGGCCTTGAGATGAAAAATTCCACTGACCTTTTTTCAAATCGAGAAGAGTCTCAGAATCTTTCTTGAGACGAAGAAGTTGATAAAAAGCATAGACTCCCCCACCCAGGGTCAGGGCAATAATAAGAGCATTAAGCCGAGGGTTGCTCAAAAAAATAGCCCCTAAACTCGACGCATAAAAAACGCCGATTCCCACTATAAAACTCAAACTGAGGCTCATACGCAATAAATAAGAATGAAGGTTCATTGTGGGCTCCTTTCTAAGAATAACTCTCTAAAACCTACTCTATGTTTATTATATCTGCAAGAATATCCAGAGTCACTTTTACCTCTCCCACAAGGGAATAGGTAAAAGAATCACACAGACCTCTTTGCAAAAGTGCTTCCTGTTAACAGGATATCAGCCTTTCTCGATTAATAGGCTCACATCTATAACCCAGCTGCTTCAGGATTAATCTAAGTACTAGCCCGTTTGAAAGCTGGCCACCGAAATATAATAGCGATAACAGCAGCGATCCCAAGGAAATAACAGTAATACACAAAGGGAATAATGCTTAAGGGAGAAACTCCAGCAATGGATCCTGCCAACAACAATTGAGCACTATAGGGAAGAATTCCTTGGAAAACACAGGAGAAAATATCAACCATGGCTGCTGTACGCGCCATAGGTATATGATAGCGTTCAGAAATTTCCAGAGTGGCTTCCCCAGCTAAGATAATGGAAACTGTGTTATTGGCCGTACAGATATCGCAAAAGCTTACAATAGCCGCAATGGCACCTTCAGCGATGCGAGAGCCTTGCGTTTTTTGCGCCACCTTTTTGATAAAAACGTCCGTCATATGAATGAGGAAGCGAATCCCTCCTTGATCTTTAGCAAGCTCGCTCAACCCCCCGATCAGAAGAGAGAGAATAAAGATTTCGTTCATAGACATATATCCTTCAAACACATTCTTCGCTAAGGTGAGCATAGTGTAAGAAGGGGCGAAAAGAATCCCGATGGCTCCCCCTGTAATTAATCCAATAGAAAGAACAATGAAGACGTTCACACCTAAAAGAGCCAAGAGAAGAACAACAACATAAGGAAAACTAAAAATAAGAGCAGGAGCTGCCTTATCATAAATTTCCTGAGCTTCCCCATGGGTTGAAAAAGAAAAGAAAAGCAGAGTTAAGATCATAGGAATGAGAGCAATCATTCCGTTAATTTTAAATTTATCTTTAAGAGAGCAAGAATGAATTTGGGTTGCCGCAATGGTTGTATCAGAGATCATGGACAAGTTGTCTCCAAACATGGCACCACTCACCACAGCTCCCGCCATTAAAGCAGGACTAATCCCCAAAGCTTGAGAAATCCCCACAGCAATGGGGGCTAAGGCTGCAATGGTTCCCATAGATGTTCCCATAGCTGTTGAAACAAGCGCTCCTATAAGAAAAACGCCTGGTAAAGTTGCTTCTTGGGGAATGAAGTGAAGGGCAAAATGAACCGTTGCGTCCACTCCTCCAATTCCTTTTAAAATTTCCGTGTAAGCTCCTGCGAGAAGGTAAATCATACACATCGTAATGATATTTTTCTCGCGTACTCCTTCTAAAAATACTTGGATGTTCTCTATAAGAGAGTGACGTCCTAAAAGAACAGCGACGAGGATTGCAGGTAAAATCGCAACACTTGCCGAAACCTTATAGAAGGCGTACTCCACTCCTTGAAACGTAAGGTAAACTCCACTTCCGATAAAAAGAAAGAGGAAGAAGGCAATGGGAAGAAGGGCAAAAGGACCTTTTAAAGCGTAAGATTTCATTGTCTATAGCTCCTCTTCCAGCATCTTTTTTAAGAGAAAATCCACAAAAACTTCGACGCGTTTAAGGCTAGCGAGGTGAGAGGGATAGGTCACATACCGAAAAACTGTTGGACCTCGCGCTTCGGGGAGAATTTCAACCATTTCAGGGTCATTTCCCACCATATACTTATGAAGGGCAGCAATCCCCATACCTGAGCGTGTTGCCTCATAAATAGCTTGCCCACTATTAATCACAAGATAAGGCGTGCGTTGTTTTTGAGCGCCAACCTGTAAAAGCCAATCAAGGTTACTATAAAGATGAGGCATCTCTTTTCCAAAAACAATCAGACGATGGTGATCAAGATCTTCCGGTTTCTGAGGGGTTCCATATTTTTTCAAATAAGACCGACTCGCGTAAATACGAAAACGATATGAGACCGGATCACAGTGGATAAGATCAGGATTATTAATGGGAAGCGCTGTGATACCCACATCTGCTTCTCGCATATTCAGGTCAATTTCCTCGTCTTTAAGAAGAAGTGTGGCTCGCACGTAGGGGTACTGGTCCAAAAATTCTTGAAGGCGAGGTGCCAGCCATAAAGACCCAAAAGCAAGGGTCGTCGCTATCTGCAAATGACCTCGTGGATAATTTTTAAGCTCCAGAATGGTCGCTTGTGTCATTTCAAGTTTCGCAAAAACATCAATAACTGTATTTTGTAAAGCTTGTCCAGCTTCTGTGAGAACCAAACCCCGAGGGACTCTGGTAAAGAGAGGGGTTCCCAATTCTTCTTCAAGAATATTTATCTGACGGCTAATTGCAGATTGGCTAACATTTAAGGTTTCTGTTGCTTTTGTAAAACTGCCAGCAAGGGAAACAGCATGAAAAACACGTAACTTATCCCAATCCATCTTTTGCCAATATTTTTAAGAAAGCCTAATTTTTAATCATACCCTTGTGTTGATGCATTTGCAAATGATCTGTCCTCTTTTCCCAAGGTTTAAGATCTTATTGAAAAGCCCATAAGAGATGCATCAGCATTAACGAATTTTTTATCTTATGCATTTTATTTGATAGGGGATGCTCCGTAAGTTTTACGTTTGAGGGTTATAAACAATTAAGAAAGGAATACCATCATGTCTAAGAAATATATTCAAGTTATAGGGTTAACGGTCTTCTCCATCCTTTTAGCAGACCCAGCTGTTGCACAAAATGTGACGTCTATCAAAAAGCAATGTGACACAGAACATCCAAATGCAGCATATCATACATGTAAAGCACAACAGAAATGTGGAGATAATAAATCCTGTAAAGCAGCGTGCAACGCAAGGCCAGAGGTTCAGACGATTAATAAGCTGTACGATGCTTGTGTAAGTGCTGCGCTTGCTGGAAAAAAGTGACGTGAATCAATTTTCTTGGGCTTCGAAGACCTAAGCATAGTAATAGTTTGCCAACTCATAGAACAATGGCGCATTTTACTGTTTTATGAGTTTCTTTTATGCGTACTCCCCTCTCCTCTTTCTCCAAAGCTTTCCTCACATAACGCTATCTGATCTTCTAACAACAGCTAGAAGAAGAGAGATAGAAAATTCCTCTTGAATTTTTAAAAATGAGTTTTTATGATGAAGCGTTTATGATAAAAATATGATTATTTATTTTATCTTTCAAAGCGTGGTGGGTGGTAAAAATTAACATTTAATCCATTGTCCCTTAAGCTTTGAAGGAGAAAAAATGACGCTTATTCATAAAAAATCCCGACCGGTTCTCTCAAATCTATCTCTTCCGTCTCCTATCACAAAATATTTTTCTTCGGATGTGTGGGATATAGATTTAAGCGCTAATACTAATCCTTACCTAGGACATTTTGCACAATATCCAGATGTACAACAGACAAAATTAAAAGAAATCTACCTTAACCGGATTCTCTCTCTCAATCCTCCACCCTCTTTTCAAAAGGAAGGCCAGGGGGACTTTTCTTCTGACAATCTTCTTTTCACCGTGGGCTCAATGGAAGGAATTGACTTATTATTACGAACTTTCGCTGAACCTAATAAAGATGTGATTTGTGTTGCTAGCCCCACCTTTCCAGCATACAAGCATTGGGCCCTTATTCATAATTTAAAAGTTCACGAAATTCCCTTTGAGGGAGAAGAACTAACTTCACTTTCTGTAAAAGATATTCTTAAAACAAACCCCAAGATGGTGTTTTTATGTAATCCCAATAACCCAACAGGTACAGCTTGATCCCAACATTATCACGGAGTTATGTGAATCGTTAGAGGGGTTTGTTGTTGTTGATGAAGCCTATATAGAGTTTTCTGACCTCCATTCCTCAATTTTTAACTTAAATAAATATAACAACTTGATAATTCTTCGAACTCTCTCAAAAGCCTGGGGGCTCGCAGGAATTCGCTGTGGTGTCATTATTGCTGACAAAGCCGTACTTCATTCTTTACGTCACATACAACTTCCCTTTGGATTTTCAAGTGTTTCACAAGCAAAAGTAAGAGAGCGTTTATTTGATGCAGAAGAAACATTTCTCTCCTGGAAAAAAATTAAGAAAAATAGAGATGAACTCATAGAAAAGCTATCAAGGATGAAAGAAGTTACAAAGGTTTTTAAAAGCCATACGAACTTTATCATGATGGTTCTGAAGGACTCTCAACAAGGAATGGCTCTTTTCAAAAAACATAAAATCCTTGTATTAGATTGCTCATCAAGCCTTTCGAATTCCATAAGGGTTTCTATAGGCAATGAGCAGCAAAATAAAAAATTTTTGGATGTTATGCGAGAAAGCTCCTGGCCCCCAAAAGAGAAGGGACGCCTCAGGTTAGTCTAAGGAAAGGCTGTATTAAAAAGGAGGACTAGATGCTTAAAAAATTTCAAAATTCACTTTTTATTAAGAAATTTGCTCTAAAAAAGTAAGAGTGTCGGTGCAGAAGGTATCCCGACACCAACTAGCATTGGAGCATAAAAAATGAGCATCATTAATACAAAGTTCCTTATTTTAAATCCTCAGCCCGTTCATAAAAAGAAAACGTTCCGAAAAATGCTAAGGCTGTGGCTAAAAAGGAATTTTTAAGGGTGTGCCGTAGAGTGAAAAAGATCACTTCTCAATTTTTGAAAAATCAGCAACCTGACACAACGTTTTTCGTAAATAGGCCAAAAGATGGAGACGATTGGTTCTCACCTTTTCATCCTCCGTATTGACAACTACTTTATCAAAGAACTGGTCCACATAAGGTCTTAAAGTTGCTAAACTCTGCACAGCCTTAATAAAATCACCTTTTTGAACAAGACGTTGAATCTCGGGAGATTTGGTTTCCAAGGCCTCAAAAAGAGTTTTTTCTTCTGAACTAATAAAAGAAGTCTTTAAAACAGATCCTTCATACAGGCGACCATCTTTTTCCTCTTCAATTTTCAAAATATTTGAGGCTCTTTTATAAGCAACCAAAAGGTTCTCTCCATCGTCCTTGTCCATAAGTTGATCAAGGGCTTGTGTTCTTAACGCGAGGTCAAAAAAAGTAGGGTTAGCATGGGCTACACTTAACACGGCATCCACGTGATCGTAAGAACTGCCTTGCGCGTCTCGGAGGAAAAATTTAAAGCGCTCAAGAAGAAATTGCCATAAGTCCTCCACAGCTTCTGCTTTGCTCTTAATAAGAGGGGCGGGAAGCTCTGACCAAGGGTAGTCATCATAAGCTTCCCCAATAAGATCAACCATGGAAAAATTAAATTGGGGGTTTAAGCAAAGCGCAATAAGCCCTAATCCGGCTCGTCTTAAGGCATAAGGATCCTTTGATCCTGTAGGAGTAATCCCAATGCTAAAAAAGCCTATAAGCGTATCCAAGCGATCAGCTATTGCTAGAATGAGGCTTGGAAGAGCTTCAGGAATGGGAAGCCCTGCTCCTTTAGGCCAATAGTGCTCTTCGATCGCACGCGCGACCTCGGACGTCTCTCCTTGGGCTTCCGCATAATACCGCCCCATAATGCCCTGAAGCTCTGGGAACTCACCCACCATTTGAGAAGCCAGATCTGCCTTGGAAAGAAGAGCAGCCCGCTCAACGATTTTTGGATCAACACCCACTATCTTCGCAAGACGAGAAGAAAACTTCATGAGTCGCTCTACCTTATCAAAAAGGCTGCCTAAGTGCTGATGAAAGAGACGCGTCTTTAAAGCTGTGTTAAAGGTCTCTAAAGGTTTTTTCTGATCTTGCTCCCAAAAAAACTGAGCATCTGCAAGGCGAGCACGTAAGACTCTCTCATTTCCTATCACGATTGTTTTTCCATGATCAGCGGTATGGATATTAGCAACAACCCCAAAATAAGGAGCTAGTTTTTTATCAGCATCTAGAAGAGGGAAATAACGTTGATGAACGCGCATAGGTGTCGTAATAACCTCACGAGGAAGAGTCATAAACTGAGGATCAACCTTTCCTATCAAAGCAATGGGCCACTCTACAAGCCCTGTGACTTCTTCTAAAAGAGCCTCATCATGAAGGGGTGTCAACCGCACTTCATGAGCGATACGTGTGACCTCCTTCTGAATGAAGTCATAGCGCTCTTTCCTATCCAGAATAACAAAATGGTCACGAAGCTTTTTCTGATAATCTTTAAAGTTTGTAACCTCAAAGGGGAGAGGAGCTAAAAATCGATGGCCATAGGTTATATTCGAGGCATCAACATTAGCATAAGAAAAGGGGACCACCTCTCCTTCAAAAAGACTTAACAACCCTCGTAGGGGACGAACCCAAGACGTTGAAAGGTTTCCCCACCGCATAGATTTTGGCCAGCGAAACTCTTTTAAAAGAGAAAGCGCAATCAAAGGGAGAACATCGCGTGTTGGCCGGCTTGGTTCATTTTTCAGAACAAACAAGAAGTCCCCTTTAGGGGTTTCTTTCACAACACACTCTTCTCGAGTCACTCCAGCTGTTTTTAAAAAGCCCTCAATGGCAGCCTGAGGAGCATCAACCCGGGGACCCTTTTTCTCTTCTTGTTTCTCTGCTGTTTGAAGAGGCAACCCTTCTACAAGGAGGGTTAATCTGCGAGGCGTTACAAACGTACGAATGGCCTCAAAAGAAAGCTCCTGTGTTTGAAAACATCCTTCAGCTAATGTTTTCAATTGCTCTTGCGCGCCTCGTTGCATACGGGAGGGAATTTCTTCAGAAAAGATTTCTAAAAACCACTCAGCCATGAACATTCTCCATCCATACCTCGCAACATTGACGCGCTAAGGAACGAACACGACCAATATAGTTGGCACGTTCGGTGACACTTAAAACACCACGAGCATCTAAAAGATTAAAAAGATGGCTGGCTTTTAAACAATATTCATAGGCAGGCAAAACAAGTTTTTTCTCAACGAGATGGCGACACATGGCTTCTGCATCTTCAAAATGGCGAAAAATCATAGGCGCATCCACTTGCTCAAAACTAAACGCAGAAAATTCTTTCTCCATTTGAAGTGCCACATCTCCATAGGTCATGCGAGCTTCTCCTTCAGCTCCATTCCAATCAAGCTCATATACATTTTCAATGCCTTGTATCACAGCAGCGAGTCGTTCAAGCCCATAGGTGATCTCAGCCGGAACAGGCTCACAAGAAAATCCTCCTACCTGTTGAAAGTAGGTGAATTGTGTAATTTCTTGCCCATCTCCCCAGACTTCCCATCCCAACCCCGAAGCCCCAAGCGTAGGACTTTCCCAGTCATCTTCCACAAATCGAATATCGTGAAGGAGTGGGTCAAGACCAATATATTTTAGGCTTCTTAAATACATATCCTGCACATCATCGGGAGATGGTTTTAAAATAACTTGGTATTGATGATGGCGGTAAAGGCGATTCGGATTTTCTCCATAACGCCCGTCAGCAGGACGACGAGAAGGTTGTACATAAGCAGCACGCCAGGAATTTGGACCTAAGGCCTTTAAAGTCGTTGCAGGGTGAAAGGTCCCAGCGCCCACTTCTGCATCATAGGGCTGCAAAATGACGCACCCCTCCTTAGACCAAAATTCGGACAACTTTAAGATGATTGTTTGAAAATCAATTTTCATAGCAAGGAGTTCATGTGAATATTAGCAAAACACTACTGTGCGTTTTGGTAAGGGTCAAGAGGACTAATGACTCACGTTTCTTTTAAACAAAACGTTTGGGATTGTGTGGAAAAGGATAAAGAGGTCAAATCTAAAATTTTGTTGCTCCATGTATTCTTTTTCAAGAAAAATTTTCTGTTCTATCGTCACAAAATCCCGACCATTAATTTGAGCCCATCCTGTAAGACCGGGCGTCATAAGATGAATCCCTTCCTGAGTGCGCAATAAAAGAAGATCATTTTCATTTATTAAAACGGGCCGAGGTCCTACAAAGCTCATCTCTCCTTGTAAAATACACCAAAGTTGAGGAATTTCGTCGAGAGATGTTTTTCTTAAAAAAGAGCCTATAGGAGTGAGATAATGTTCTGACTCTATCTCATAGGAAGCCAGAGCCGGAGTTCCCACAGTCATTGTCCGAAACTTTGGCATTTTAAAAAGAATATTATTTTTTCCCACACGATTCGACCAATAAAGGACAGGGCCCGGGGAAGTAAGCTTAATAGCAATAGCGATTACAATAATGACAGGAAATAAAAGGACAAGGGCAATGAGAGAAATTAGAAAGTCAAAACTACGTTTCATGTGATTTAGGCCTTTAAAAATCCAACAATTTCTTTGATATCACTCATATTTTTCGTCGCAAGATCACTCGCCTTTAAAGCCCCTTTCCTAAGAGTTTCATCAAGATAAACGGTATCTTTAAGAAGGGCCATCATTTTTTCTCGAATGGGACTTAAGGTTGCAATCAGCAGGTCCGTCAACTGCTGTTTAAGATAAGAAAAAGTGGCTCCATCAAATGTTTTACACGACTCTTCTAAGGACATATTAGACAAAGCGGCATAAATTCCTAAAAGATTAAGAGCTTCTGGTCTACTCTCCATAGCTTGAGGAGTATTTGCAAGAGGGTCAGGATCCGTTTTAGCTTTTCGAATTTTTAGAGCGATGGTATCGGGATCGTCCATAACATGAATACGACTGTAATCAGAGGGATCTGATTTACTCATTTTAGAGGTTCCATCTCTTAAACTCATAACACGCGCTGCTACTTTTAAGGAGAAAAACTCAGGGAGATGAAAATAATCAACATTATAGTGACGATTAAAAGCACCAGCAATATCGCGCGCTAACTCCAGGTGCTGCTTTTGATCTTCACCCACAGGAACATGGGTAGCCTTATAGATGAGAATGTCAGCTGCCATCAAGACAGGATAAGCATACAGCCCAAGATTAGCTTGTTCGCTACGTTTTCCTGCCTTATCCTTAAATTGTGTCATCCGATTAAGCCATCCCAAAGGAGTCAGGCACGAGAAAATCCAAGCAAGTTCACTATGAGCAGCAACAGCACTTTGAACAAAAATAGCTGACTGTTCCGGATTAATACCTGCTGCGATATAAGCAGCTGCTACTTCTCGCGTCCAAGTTTGCATACTCTTGGGGTCTGGAAGAGTTGTAAGCGCATGAAGGTCAACAATACAAAATAAATTTTCGTGCGTATTTTGAAGGTTAACCCAATTTCGGATCGCTCCCAAATAGTTACCCAGATGAAGATTACCTGTTGGTTGAATCCCTGAGAGAACACGTCCCATTATGCCCTCGATGAAAACATGAGTTTGAGATCATGAAACTTCAAAGCGCCCATAATGTGGGAGAGAAACAAAAAACCAGCAATTCCAAAGCTTACAAGTCCTATAACAACAAAACTTCGTACAAACTCGCCTCCCAATAAAAGCGGATGAACGCTAAATTGGAGCGCTTTCAATAGAACGATCGTTCCGCCACACGCAAGGATCATGCGGGATGAAAATTTCTTGAGACGATCTTCAAAAACAAGATGACCTTGATGCCAAAGAAGATATCCCAACAACACAGCATTTACCCATGCAGCAATAGCCGTTGCAAAAGCAATCCCAACCTGATGAAACGATCCCATTAAAGCAAGGCTAAGCCCAATATCCACCACAATCCCTGCACACGCCGTATATACGGGTGTACGTGTGTCTTGGCGAGCAAAAAAGCTTGAACTAAAGACCTTTATGAGAACATAAGCAGGAAGGCCAATAGCGAGAGCTTGAAGCGTAAGAGCCGTTGCGCTTGTGTCATATTCTGTAAAGGCTCCACGTTCAAAAACAATCATAACAAAAGGATCCGCTAAAAAGATAAGAGCAAGGGCTGCAGGAAGCGTTAAAAACATGGAAAATTCTATGGCCTGGTTTTGAATTTGGTGAGCTTTGTCCCACTTTTCTGCTCGGATATGTCGAGATAAGATAGGTAAAAGCGCTGTGCTTACAGCAACACCAATAACGCTGAGGGGGAGTTGGTTGAGTCTATCCGCATAATTTAAATAAGAAATGGCTCCTGTCGGAAGCCAAGAGGCAATAAAAGCTCCCAAAAAAAGATTAATTTGGACCACGCCTGAACCGAAAGCTGCGGGCGCCAAAATCTTGAAAAAATGCACTACATTTGGGTTAAACTGAGGCCACACAAATCGAAGGCCCATCCCTTCTTTGAAAGATGGAATCCATACCCAAAGCCACTGGACAATTCCACAGGCCATCACCCCCCAAGCAAACGCCCATCCGGGAGAAAAAAACTTATCATAAAAACCCAGAACTACTGCAATAATCATCAGATTTCCTGCCATAGGCGAGGAAGCGACAACAGCAAATTTATCAATAGAATTTAAAATTCCACTATAAAGAGCCGTTAAAGAAATAAAAAAAATGAAAGGGAAGGTAATCCTGCTAAATTCTATAGCATAAAAAAGACGCTCTGGAGTTGAGGCAAACCCCGGAACCAGAAGAGGCATGAGAACGGGAAGAAACAGTTCGATCAAGAGAATAAGAAGAAAAAGGATACCAACCCAAAGAGTGAGGATTTGCTCAGCAAATGTGCGGGCTTCGTCCTTTCCTTTTGTTGCTAAAAGCCCAGCAAATAAGGGAACGAAAGACGCGTTAAAAGCCCCCTCGGCAAAAAGACGTCGAAAAATAGTAGGAAGTTTAATGGCGAGTACAAGAGCGTCAGCAGCAGCACCGGCTCCTAAAAAAGAAGCCGTTAGAACTTCCCGTACAAACCCAAAAACACGGCTTCCAATTGTATATCCCCCAACTGTTGTGATAGAGCGCGCAAGATTCATAGGCAACCACGAGTAAATAAATGTATGGAAGTTGTTATAAAATATTTTGTCATGAATGCAAGTCTTTCATGGTAAAGATTGGTTTTTCAAAAACTTTTGAAAGTCTCTAAATTGAAACGTTCCGATAAGACGAGCGGTAATAACATAAGAGAGTCCTGCCGTAGCAATCCAAAACCCTACGACAACAATCCGCTTTAGAGCTGAGTGGGGAAGAGGAATAAATATGTAAAAACAATAACATAAAAGACTCATTAAGAGAGAAGAAATCACAAGGCGCGGCAAAATTCCTTTCAAACGCGTATCAACAACGATCCATTTTTTAAAGAAAAGAATGCTCCCCAATACAAGGGCATTAAACCAAGCAGAGATGGCCGTTGATAGGGCAAGTCCCACATAACTTAAGGGGCCAATCAAGAGACAATTCAAAATAAAATTTAAAACAACAGCAGCAATTGCAACTTTCATCGGTGTTTTCGTGTCCTGATGAGCAAAAAAAGGAGTACTCAAAATCTTTACAAGAACATAAGCCGGAAGTCCTATAGCAAAAGCTGACAGAGTATATCCCGTTGCTTGAGCATCAAGGCTCGTAAAAGCTCCTCTCTCAAATAAAAGAGCAACAAGAGGACCCCCCAGAACAATAAGACCTCCTGTGGCAGGCAACGTGATCGCCAGTGCAAATTCAAGAGCGCGATTTTGAGCGTGATGAGCATAAGCATGGTTGCCCGCTTTGATGTGTTTTGAAAGCTCTGGCAAAAGAGCTGTGCTCACTGCAATACCAATGACACCTAAAGGCAGTTGATTCAGCCTATCTGCATAAAAAAGATACGAAACGGCTCCTGTTGGCAGCCAAGACGCAAAGATCATATCCATAAAAAGATTGACTTGAACAACTCCTGCGCTGACAGCGCCTGGAATACCTAAACGAATGAGGGTTTTTGTTTCAGGAGACAGTTGAGGAAGAGAAAGCTTGGGACTCATTCCTTGAAAATAACACGAGACCCAAAGCCACCCTAATTGAAGCACCCCGGCTACAAAAACAGCCCAGGCCAGCCCCTTTCCAGGAGAAATCCACTCACAAAAGGCCATGAGAAGGGCTGCAATCATTGTTAAATTTAAAATGATAGGCGTCCCTGCAGGAGCAGCAAATTTTCCCATAGAATTAAGAATTCCACTTAAAAGGGACGCTAGGGAAATAAAAAGAATATAAGGAAATGTGATACGAGATAAGGTTACAGCAAGAGAAAATCGTTCTGGCGTGGCTTCAAAACCCGGAGCAAATAAAAAGATGGCAACTTCCATGAAGTTTTCCACTAACAGGACAAACCCAGTGAGCCCAAAAAGAAGAAGGGCAAAGATCTTCTCTCCATAAAGCCGTGCGGCCGCAGGTCCTGAAGAAACGAGAACTCCTGAAAACAGAGGGATAAAAGCAGCGTTAAAAGCCCCTTCTGCGAAAAATCGTCGGAAAAAGTTGGGGAGTTTAAAGGCCACAAAGAAGGCATCTGTAAGCCCACTAACCCCTAAAATTCCTGCAATAAGCGCATCCCGTACGAACCCGGTGATCCGACTTGCGAAGGTAAATCCCCCAACGGTGGCAATTGACCTATAAAGGCGCATATCCGTATCCCAACTATTTGGAGGCTAGAATAGAAGCTCGTCGTGCCTGCGTCAATCAAGGATTATGGTTTTTAATCCTCATCAGAGGGGGTTTCAATTCCAACGACTGCCTCATCTTCTCCAAAATCAGATGTATCCTCAAGAACATCATCACTTTCAAGAAGAGGTTCCAGGGCTTCTGCAAGATTGAGGTCCTCCTCAAGTGGAAGAGGCAGAGGTTTTACATCAGATGCGGGGGGGCGCCCTCGACGCTTTTTTACCAAAGCTTCTGGATCAAAGGTACTCGCACATTTAGGACAGGTAATAGGATGCCGACACATATCATAAAAACGTGCGTTACAACTTGGGCAAATGCGCTTAAGTCCCCATTCAGGTTTGGACATAGAGATACGTTCCTTTCATAAAAGAATACTATTCTGGTCAACGGCTTTGTCATGAGTTTATCTTTCTGTCAATAACCTGAATCTATTTTTCTCGATTTTTTTTCTGAAACGTGGCATGACCATGCAAGAGAGGAGAAAAAATGTCCCCTATAATGATCGCAATCGACGGACCTGCAGGTGCAGGAAAAGGGACCTTGGCACGACGGTTAGCTCGTATTTACCATTTAGCTCACCTGGACACGGGTCTTTTGTACAGAGCTGTGGGGTTAAAAATGTTAGAAAAAGGAGAAGATTTAGCTGATGAAACAGTGGCCATAGAAATGGCGCTTTCCTTACATGCGAAAGACTTAAAAAATCCTGCTTTGCGCGATGAGGCGGTTGGAAACGCGGCCTCCCACGTTGCTTCCGTCAAAAAAGTAAGGGATATCCTCCTTACATTTCAACGAAATTTTGCCAACACCCCTCCTGCTGAGAGACGGGGTGTAGTTCTAGACGGGCGAGATATTGGTCGGGTAGTCCTGCCTGACGCTCCGTGTAAGATTTATGTTACAGCTTCTCCTGAGGTAAGAGCAGAGCGACGACTCAAAGAGTTGCATGAAAAAGGAATAGACAGTATATATGAGGCTATTCTTGAAGATATTAAAGTGCGAGATGCACGGGATCAGACGAGAAAAGTCTCTCCCTTATGTCCAGCGCCAGATGCTTATATCCTTGATACTTCAATGATGGGAATCCATGAAGTAGTGGAAAAAGCGCGTGTTTATGTAGACTCTAAATACCCAAAGGGTATATAAACATTCTTAATTCTTTTAGATTATATGTTATCAGAGAGCTTAAGATGACAAAAAGAACGAATAGAAAAATTTCGGCATTTCTATTTGGTGATCAACTCAAACCCGTTTTTCTTTATAAGCCGGAGATAAAGAAGACAGTTTAAGGAATTTTATTTATGACAGAACAAATCTCATTATCTGGAAGCACCCCAAGTTTTGAAACCGAAAACTTTGCAGCTCTTTTAGAGGAATCACTTGGGCGCACAGGAGGCCTTGAAGGGCGTGTTATCAAGGGAAAAATAATCGCTATCGAAAATGACGTCGCCATTATTGACGTTGGCTTAAAATCAGAAGGGCGCGTTCCTTTAAAAGAATTTTCAGCTTCTGGAACCGCTCCTGCCTTGAACATAGGTGATACGGTTGAAGTCTACTTAGAGCGTCTCGAAGATAAAAATGGAGAAACAGTTCTTAGCTATGAGAAGGCGCGTCGAGAAGCCTCTTGGCAACAACTTGAAAAATCACACGAAAAGAATGAGCCTGTGGAAGGCGTCATTTTTGGACGTGTAAAAGGCGGATTTACGGTTGATCTGAGTGGGGCTATTGCCTTCTTGCCTGGAAGTCAAGTTGATATCCGTCCCGTCCGTGATGTGTCTCCTCTCATTGGAGTCATGCAGCCATTCCAAATTTTGAAAATGGATCGTAGCCGCGGCAATATCGTTGTCTCAAGACGAGCTATTCTTGAAGAAACACGGGCAGAAGCGCGGACAGAACTTGTCTCTCGTCTTGAGGAAGGCCAAATCCTTGAAGGAATCGTTAAAAACATTACCGATTATGGTGCTTTCATTGATTTAGGCGGCGTAGACGGTCTGTTGCACGTAACGGATATCGCATGGCATCGTGTGAATCATCCTTCTGAGGTCTTAACAGTTGGGCAACCTATCAAAGTCCAAATTATTCGCTTTAATTCGGAAACTCAGCGTATTTCTTTAGGCATGAAGCAACTTGAAAGCGATCCATGGGCAGGGGCTGATCTCAGATATCCTGTGGGAGCACAAACGCGAGGTCGCGTGACAAACATCACCGATTACGGCGCTTTTGTCGAGCTTGAGCCTGGCATCGAGGGACTTGTCCATGTGACAGAGATGAGCTGGACAAAGAAAAACATGCCTCCTGGAAAGATTATTTCCACCAGCCAAGAAGTTGACGTGAAGGTTCTTGACGTTGATGCGTCCAAACGCAGAATTAGCCTTGGAATGAAGCAATGCATTCCAAACCCTTGGGCAGCTCTTCAAGAAAAATACACCATTGGGTCTGAAATCGAAGGCGAAGTTAAGAATATCACCGAATTTGGCCTTTTTGTGGGACTTACCGATGATATCGATGGCATGGTGCACATGTCCGACCTTGCATGGGAGACGTCTCCAGAAGAAGCCATTTTGGCTTATAAAAAGGGCATGAAAGTTCGCGCCAAGATCTTAGACATCGATCCTGAAAAAGAACGCGTAAGCCTTGGTATTAAGCAACTTACAGGCGATCCTTTCGAGGAAAGCATTTCAGGTCTTAAGAAAGGATCTGTTGTTACCTGTGAAGTAACGGCCGTCCTTGAAACGGGGATTGAAGTTAGCCTAGCGGGTGGCTTAAGTGGCTTTATTCGTAAGAATGAGCTCTCTCGTGATCGTGCCGAGCAACGCCCTGATCGTTTTGCGGTGGGAGAAAAGGTAGATGCTAAAATCACCCAAATTGAAAGAGCCAACCGAAAAATAACTCTTTCTATTAAAGCCCGCGAAACTGAAGAAGAGCGTCAAGCTATGGCTGAGTACGGATCCACAGATAGTGGAGCTAGCCTTGGCGATATTTTAGGAGCCGCCCTTGAGCAGGTAAAAGAAAAGAAATCTGCTGAAGCTACATCAAAAGAAGCCCCTAAAAAAGCAGCCAAAAAGAAAGACGAAGCTCCTTCCGAGGAAAAACCAAAGAAAGCGACAAAGGCTGCAAAGCAGAAAGACGCGGAATAAGCGTAATAGCTTATCTGAAAATACTATCCTCGGTGAAGAAACCCTTCATCGGGGATTTTTTTTATGAGAGACGGATAATCGTCTCTTCCCTGTTTCAAATAATTTCTTCAAAGAAATTGACTTTTATTAAAAAAAATACATGTTTATTCTTTATAGTTCTATTTTTTTGAGGATAATTATGTTTTCTAAATCTAAATTTTTAATGAGCACAGCACTTTCGCTATGTTTTTTCTCCGTCTCTCTTTCTGCTATGGAAAGCAATGGGAAAGATGAGATACAAGAAGACTTTTCTTCACGCTCTCACTCTTTGCCCTATCCAACTCAGGATAAAGTCAATAAAGCTGTCGCTTCTAAGACGATAGAGGTTTATGAAAGAATTAACAGGAACTGGGCTTATGCGATTTCAGACAGCGACATGCAAACTCAATCACGCTATTGGAAAGTAAAGGATATTCCGCAAGATATTTTTCTGGGGATGAATGGTGAAAAACAGAAGAAATCCGTCTTTACCCTTGTCCTTCCAACATACCCGCAAGATCTTATGGTAGCTTTAGAAGATCTAATTTCTCAACCGGCTAAGCTCGAATGTACAATCGCGCTGACAACAGCGCAAATTTTTTGTATGGAACAGCTCCTTGGACGTGAGGCTTTTAATAATTATTCCACCGGTTTTTACACTCTTTTACAAAAAAGCCCGAAATGGAGCCCTGACGAGTTTTTTTATGAACTACCCCGACAATTTTTGACAACTATGGGTGGAAGTCCCATCCCTAGCTCTTTTACTTATATCACCAATATACCTTTTTATTCTGATTTTAAGCCAGATGGCATTGGAACTGGACACAATGTTGCTTACACTGACACAGACAAATATATTGGATTTAGTGCGCTTTTTAAAAGGGGAGCACAGCCTTTAAAAACTGTGGAGGATGAGCTTTTTGCTGAGTTTGTGAAGAAAGAGGATGTTAGATGTCAACCCGAACAGCATTCTAAAATGGCTGATCTGCTTACAAACAACCCAACCGCTTTTGCAAAGCTCCGTCAAAAAGCACAGGAACAAATGAACATTTATTCTCTTTTAGACGTGTCTGAAGCCCAGAAATTCCTGGAAACAGGGATGATCTACGATAAAGATTAGTTTTTAACCTGCGGCAAGGCCCTTAAACGAGTATGCCATCCTGAATCTTTAGGTGTTTCGGCCGTGCGTCCACGCTAAAGATTCAGGAGCACAGTTGGAGAAAGACCGACTTTTGAAACACACGACTTTAATACCCCCCATAGTGCTTTAAAAAGTTCTCGCGGCTTTCCCAACGGATAATGTCGTCTGTTTGGCGGCTTTCAATAAATACAAAATTGCTATCATAGTTTTCTCGTTTATGGGGAGAAGACGTCTCTCTTATTATTTTGGTTGATTGCCCATTCCCGACAAAAGCACCTTCGCCACTTTCTCCGTGGCTGATAAGAACAAGGGCAATGAAATTAGGGGTCTTCGATGACTTATCAACAATAACAGGCTGTTCTTGTTCATTATACACCATAAGGCGTCCCCCTGAGACGAGGTGGATGTTATTTTCATGTTCCTTATCAGCAATATTGGAGTCCACAACATAGGTCATCCACCGTTTAAAACCATCCTTTGCAAAAGTCTCACTGATGCCAAGGGTTCTAAAGGGAACAATGCCTTCCGCTTTGGAGCCCGAACATTTTCTTTCTCGTGGTTCGACCCCATAATTTTCTCCTGTACCTTGAGGGGCCGCAGGGCAAGGAAAACGACGGTTTTTCACAACAAAAGCTCCAATGGCAGTGAGAACATACTCTTGGTTGTCTCGTGTCTTCACAATAGCCGTATGACTAATACGTGCCTTCAGAAGCGGAAGAGCCATGCCCCCCATAATCCCAAGAATCACTAAAACGAGAGCGAGTTCCAAAAGAGAAAAGCCCGCCTCTCGAGAGCGATTATAGTTGGAAGAAGAGGACACAAGCAGGTTCCTCATTTTGAACGTTGTAGTCACCCCTGTCCGTAATGCAGGCATGCGGCGCCACATCAGATCCATCAAAAGCACGGACTTTTCCAGAGGTGGGATATCCATTATCCATCTTTTTATCCAAGCTCATGGCTTGGGTCGGTGTTAAAAGGGCACCATCGCCATGATCCCTATTTTTCTTACCCAAAATAAACCATACCCCACTCAGTCCATGAGGATTGTTTTCAACAGTGAATCCTCCTCCTAAGGAGGTAGCAGGAGCCCCTTTCCCAAACTCTCCCTTATTCTGATCTTCTGGAAGACCTGGACTTCCAATGAGACCCGCAGCTGCAAGATGAGACCAGAAAGCAAGAGCTTCGCCGTCCGGAGCAAGGCCAGCTCCTTCAACAATGCCATTTCCATTCCCATTACGAAGATCCGACTGAATAAGATGAGACGCTTGACTAAAATCTCCGGGAAGAGAATCATATTTATCCACAAAAGCGTTTGTTGCAAGGCGGTACTCGTTGAGTTGAGAGACCACACGCTTAAGACGCGCACTTTCAATTAAATCGCGCCCCTTTAAAATACCACCGATCAAAAGTCCCATAATGACCAAAACGACAGCTAACTCAATAAGACTAAACCCCGCTTGTTTGTTTTGCTTTTTCATGTCTCCCTCCCCTTTTGGTGTATTGTGCGTCTTCTCAGAAAGAAGGTAAAGTCTCCTTTCTTTCTTTCGAAAAATTTGGTATACTGGGAGCTCTTGAAAGAGAGGATCCAATGACAAAAGAAGGGTATTATCGCAATCCTACCCTCTATAAAGACACCCTTGTCTTTGTGGCGGATGATGATTTATGGACCGTTCCTCTAAAAGGAGGAATAGCAGAGCGTCTGACATCGGGTGTGGGAGAGGCAAATGACCCTGCATTTTCTCCAGATGGGAAATGGATTGCTTTCACAGGAACCTATGAAGGACATCCAGAAGTTTACACTATCCCAGCAAAGGGGGGAGAAACTCAACGTTTAACGTATATTTCTGAAGGCTCTTTTGTTGTCGGATGGGCGTCTTCTCAAAAAGTTATTTTTGCCTCTACCAAAAATAATCCCTTTCGCTTGCGTTCTCTTTACACAGTAGAGCTTAAAACAGGAAGTGTTGAAAGGATTCCGTGTGGTCCTGCCAACTTTATTTCTTATAATCCTAAAGGACCAGGGTCTGTTATTCAGCGTCATGGGCACGGATATGTCTCCTGGAAACGCTACCGAGGAGGCACAGCGGGAGAGTTGTGGATCGATCTCAAAGGCGACGGAGATTTTAGGGAACTCATTGATATTAAAGAAAATTCTCTTCGTCCTCTTTGGGTTGAGAATCGAATTTATTTTATTAGTGATCACGAAGGACATGGAAACGTTTTTTCCTGTGCTCTTGATGGGACAAATCTTAAACGCCATACCTCCCATGAGGATTTCTTTGTGCGAGGCTTGGTCCATGACGGACTTTCATTTGCCTATGCCGCAGGTGGAGATTTATATCGGTTTTCTTCTCAAGAAAAAACACCTAAAAAAATTGCCATTGAATTCAGGTCTTCCTTTTCTCAAAGAGCAAGAAAGTTTGTTGATCCCTTGGCTTATCTCTCACATTACTCTTTAAATAAAAAAGGAACACGTCTTGCGGTTATAACGCGTGGTCGACCTTTTTCCTTCGCAAATTGGGAAGGGGCCGTTCATCAATATGGCGAACAAAACGGAGTTCGCTACAAAACTGCAGCATGGCTTCATGATGCAAAACGCCTTTTAATTGTCAGCGATCGAGAAGGGGAAGATCGACTAGAGATTCACGATTCTGACCCACTTAAGGCTCCAAAGCTCTTTAAAAAAATGGATTTAGGGCGTGTTCTTTGTCTCAAACCATCTCCCACCCAAGATGAGGTCATTCTTATTAATCATCGATGTCAACTTTTCCATCTGAATTTAAAGACGCAAAAACTCCATCTCGTTGATACAAGTTCTTTTGGAGATATTGGAGGGCTTGAGTGGTCACCCGATGGAAAGTGGATTGTTTATGATTTTCCGCTAGATGTACGGTTAAGAGCAATCAAGCTTTGCAACATTAAAACCTTTAAACATCAAATTATTACGCGACCTTTACTAACAGACTTTCGACCTTCCTTTGATCCAGAAGGAAAGTATATTTATTTTCTCTCAAAACGTACCTACACTCCCTATGCGGATACCCTTCAATTTGAAATGGGCTTTCCGAAAGGGGTCAAACCCTACCTTATCCTTCTTCAAGATACCCTAACATCTCCTTTTATCCCGACTCTTAAAGAGGCAGATGAGACTCCCAAAAAAGAAGAGAAAAAGGAAAAGAAGAAGGAAGACAGCGGCATCAAAGAGATTAAAATTGATCTCAAAGGCATTGAAAATCGAATTATAGAATTTCCTGTTGCCGAAGGTGACTATACCCTTATCCATGGGATTCCGGGGAAAGCTCTTTATCTTTCTGCTGCCCTTCAAGGGGCTCTTAACTGGGATGAGGAAGATGTAAGAACGCGCGGCAAAATAGAATGCTATGATTTTGCCACTCAAAAGGAAGAGACGCTCGTATCTCATGTTTCCTCTTTCAGCCTTTCAGCAGACCACCAATGGCTTTGCTATTATGGGGCAAAAAAATTGCGTGTCATCAAAGCTGGCGAAAAGCCGCAAGACAATGACTCTTCTTATCGCAAAGGAGGTTGGATTGATCTATGCCGCATAAAAATTTCCGTTGATCCTTTCAAAGAATGGGCTCAAATATTTGATGATGTGTGGCGTCTTCAAAAGGATTTCTTTTGGACAGAAGATATGTCTCAGGTAGACTGGACAGGTATTTATAAACGCTATCGTCCTCTTTTAGATCGTATTGCTACACGTGGCGAACTTTCGGACCTTATTTCTGAAATGCATGGAGAATTAGGCAGTTCCCACGCCTATGTCTTTGGCGGAGATTTTCGTCAAACGGCCCACTATCCTCTGGGAGAGCTTGCCTCTGACTTTATTTATGAAAAAGCTCAAAAAGCCTATCGCATTGCCAATATTGCACAGGGAGATCGCTGGAATCCCTCGCAAACTTCTCCTCTTACGTCCCCTGGCCTTGGCATTAAAGAAGGAGATTTTGTCCTGGCCATTAATGGTCAAAAGATAGATGAGTCCACCTCCCCTCAAAAGCTACTCGTAAATCAGGCCCGAAATCGCGTGTCTCTTGTTGTCAAAGAGGAAAAGAAAAAAGAAAGAACTATTTGTGTGCGCACTCTCGGCTCCCAAACATCTATTCGCTATCGAGATTGGGTTAATAAAAATAGAGCCTATGTTCAGGAAAAAACAAAGGGACGCGTCGGGTATGTCCATGTCCCAGATATGGGCGTTAATGGATTTGCTGAGTTTCACCGAGGATTTTTAGCAGAATTGGATCGAGAAGGTCTCGTAATCGATGTGCGCTTTAATGGAGGTGGTAATGTGTCCGGCCTTCTTCTTGAAAAATTAAGCCGCAAACGTCTGGGATACGATCAAAGTCGTTGGTGGGGAGCCATGCCCTATCCCCTTGAATCTCCCATGGGACCTATGGTGGCGTTAACGAATGAATACGCAGGCTCTGACGGAGACATCTTTTGCCATAGTTTTAAAGCCCTTAAGCTCGGCCCTCTCATTGGTAAAAGAACCTGGGGAGGGGTGATCGGTATTTGGCCACGCCATAATCTTGTAGATGGAGGAGGAACCTCTCAACCAGAGTTCTCTTTCTGGTTTAATGATGTAGGGTGGGGCGTAGAAAACTATGGGGTGGATCCAGATATTGAAGTAGAAATTACGCCTCAAGAGTATGAAAACGGGGAAGATCCTCAGTTAGATCGAGGAATTAAAGAAATTCTTATGATTTTGAAATCCTCTCCTCCCTTAACGCCCTTCTCAACACAACGGCCGAACCTTGCGCCTCCAAAGTTAGAGAGAGGAAATGACGATTAAAGAATCGGCTATGAATGTTAAGATTGAGACCGTTGATGAATTTATTGAGCTTCATCAATGGCAAATCTCTCATATTCAAGAAGGACTCGCGCAAGCGGAAAAGAAAAAATTTGCTGCGGAAGAAGACGTTATAAAAGCCCTCAAAAGGTGGAAAAGATGAAAATTTCTATGAACACCCATTTTTTTAAAAAACTTAGACTATGTCTATGACTTCATAAGTGAACAAAGCCCAAAAGCTACCACTCAAATTATTCACAAACTCGAAGCGGCTCTTTCTATCTTAAGGGTGTACCCGCATGCAGGAAGAAAAGGAAGGGTGGAAGGCACGCGAGAACTCCTTATTCCCAACACTCCTTTTATTCTTTCCTACAGAGTAAAAGAAACCCATGTAGAAATACTCGCTTTTCTTCATGGGCGACGGAAATGGCCCTAAATCGTCGTCTTAACCTGGTGCATAGATATTTCAGAAAAAACTTGCACTTCTCTTGTGATCACGGCACAACACCTCTGATAACTGAACACTGAATAACTGAATACTGTTTATGTCTTTTCTTCCTCCTTTTTCTCCCCCCGCTTTACTAACAGGCGTGGTCGATGGGTATGATACCTTGCTATTGGCAGAGTTGGCTCAGCGGGAACACAAAATCGTCTATATCGCGCGCGATGAAGGACGGGCACTGCGCCTTAAGGAACAGCTTTCTTTTTTTGACCCTACACGAGAAGTTCTTTTTTTCCCAAATTGGGATTGTTTGCCTTATGATAGAACATCCCCTCATCCTGATGTCCTTGCTCAAAGGATAGAGGCCTTAACCACCCTTACAACCCAGAAAACCTCTTATCTTTTAATCACAACCCTCCAAGCCTTTTTGCAAAAGCTTCCTCCCTCTGAGGTTTTTCAAAAGAGATCTTGGGTCCTTAAAGAAGGAGAGATAATTACCCATGACACCCTTCTTACTTTTCTTCTTAAAAATGGGTATGTGCGGCGAGAGATCGTGCGTGAATGGGGAGAATTTGCTATTCGGGGAGGACTCCTTGATCTCTTTCCTCCCGGATATTCCACACCCTTTCGGTTAGATTTTTTTGGCTCCACCCTTGAGCACGTACGAACCTTTGATGCGCTCTCTCAAGTAAGCACTGGAAAAGTTACGAGTTTAACGCTCAAGCCTATGGGAGAAATAAATTTAACACCTGAAACCATCGAGCACTTCCGGAAGGGATATCGGGATCATTTTGGAACGCCAGATCCTCAGGATCCCCTTTATTTAGCTATTTCAGAAGGACGTCCTTATGCAGGATATGAACATTGGCTTCCTCTTTTTTATGAGGCCTTGGAAACCCTTTTGGATTACACACCAGGAGCGCTTTATTGCTTGGATGATCATTTAGAAGAAGCTCACAAGGCCTATGAGGAGCAAATTCGAGATCACTACGAAACGCGGCGTCAGTTTCAATCTTTGGAAACCCAAGGAATTCCTTATCGCCCTCTTCCTCCTGAGGAACTTTATATCCTTGGGAAGCCAGGGGAAACGCTCATTCCTTCTTCTCAAAAGATCAAGTTTACATCCTTTTCCCAACCCGGTGGCATTGATACAGGAGGAAAAATAGCTCCCTCCTTTGCCAGTAAACATACGCCTCGAGACAATGTGTTTGAAACGGTTAAAGACGCTCTTCAAATAGCACAGGACAAGGGAAATCACGTGCTTGTTGTGGGCGTCACTCAGGGATCGGCAGAACGACTTTCTCATATTTTAAAAGAACATCATTTTCCGTCTCTCCGTCTCGTCCAAAACTTCTCCGAGGTGTTGAAAGACACCTCTCCTGCATTAGCAGTATTTGAGATGAACCAAGGCTTCCAAGCTCCGGGACTGCTTGTCATTACGGAAGAAGATATCTTGGGAGAGCGAATGGGGCGCCCCCTTAAATCAAAAAAGCGAAGTGATCTTTTTATCCAAGAAATTTCCAGCCTACAGGTGGGAGATTTTGTCGTTCATGTGGAGCATGGCATTGGGCGGTATGAGGGGTTAAAGACCCTAACAATTGAAAGAGCTTCCCATGATTGTCTCGAAGTCTGTTATGAAGGAGGGGACAAGCTTTATGTTCCCGTTGAAAACATCGAGGTTCTCTCACGGTATGGAGCTTCAGATTCTCTTGCTTCCTTAGATAAATTGGGAGGGGTTGCCTGGCAAGCACGCAAAGCGCGCGTTAAAAAACGCTTGAAAGAAGTTGCCGATTACCTTTTGAAAATTGCAGCCACCCGTAAGCTTCATCAAGCAGAAGTTCTCCAAAAGCCAGAAGGACTTTATGATGAATTTGCCGCTCGTTTTCCTTATCCTGAAACCGACGATCAACTTTCCGCCATCGCCGATGTATTTGATGATTTTGTCGAAGGGAAGCCCATGGATCGTCTGATCTGTGGGGACGTAGGATTTGGGAAGACAGAGGTCGCTATGCGCGCTGCTTTTGTCGCCGCCTCGTCTGGGAAACAAGTCGCTCTTATTGTACCTACTACCTTACTTGCGCGGCAGCATTATCAATCTTTTGCTGCTCGTTTTAAAGACACGGGTCTCAAAGTGGCTCAGCTCTCTCGCCTTGTGAAACCTCAAGAAGCTCTTCGTATTAAAGAACAACTCGCAAAAGGCGACATTCAAATCTTGATCGGAACTCATGCTCTTCTTTCAAAATCCGTTATATTTCATGATATCGGCCTTCTCATTGTTGATGAAGAACAACATTTTGGTGTAGCTCAAAAAGAAAAGCTGAAAAATCTTAAGGCTAACATTCACGTTTTAACACTCACAGCAACGCCTATCCCTCGTACCCTTCAAATGGCGCTATCAGGAGTACGGGAGATGAGTCTCATCACAACTCCTCCTCTCGACCGTATGGCTGTAAGAACATTCGTTCTTCCTTTTGATGCGATGGTCATGAGAGAAGCCATTTTGCGTGAACAATTCCGTGGAGGCCAAACGTTTTATGTTTGCCCACGAATTAAGGATTTGGATAAGGTTGCAGAGCGACTTCGCCAATTCGTTCCCGAAGTAAAATTCGCCATCGCTCATGGCCAAATGTCTCCCACTGTTCTTGAAAATGTGATGTCCGATTTTTACGACGGAGCTTTTGATGTTCTGTTAAGCACCAACATTATTGAATCTGGCATTGATATTCCACGAGCGAACACTCTCCTTGTTCATCGAGCAGATCTCTTGGGTCTCTCTCAACTCTATCAACTGCGAGGACGCATTGGGCGCGCCAAAGTTAGAGGATATGCTTATCTCACCTATCCCGCGGGGCAAGTGCTATCTCAAGATGCGCAAAAGCGCTTAGAGGTTATCCAATCTCTCGACAGCTTAGGGGCGGGCTTTACCCTTGCGAGTCATGACATGGATATCAGGGGTGCTGGAAACCTTGTAGGAGAAGAGCAATCAGGTCACATTCGAGAAGTCGGGGTGGAACTTTATCAGCACATGTTGGAAGAAGCCATTGCTTCCTTAAAAGCTGAAGGCGTGGGAGAAGTTTATGTTACGTCTGAATATGTTCCTCAAATTAGCCTCGGCCTTTCTGTTTTGATTCCTGAAAGCTACGTAGCCGATCTAGGATTACGCTTAAGTCTTTACAAACGATTAAGTACCTTAATGACGCGGGAAGAAATTGATCATTTTGCGGTGGAACTTGTGGATCGCTTTGGTCCACTTCCGCCTGAAACAAAAACCCTTTTAGAAGTGGTCTATTTGAAATCGCTCTCCCGTCAAGCAGGTGTCGATAAAGTCGATTTAGGTCCTAAAGGTATTCTTATTTCTTTTTATAAAAATACCTTTAAAAATCCCGATCGGTTGATAAGCCATATCATGGACCAAAAAGGAACGGCTAAAATTCGACCGGATCAAAAAATTGTCTACATGCGTTCTTTCGCAACACCTGAGGCCTCTCTCGCTGGGACTGTCAAAATTTTAGAGGATCTGGTGGCTCTTGCCGAGTGAAAGAATTTAAGATTCCCGAGAGAAAGTCATAAGTTCACGATTTTTGAGGATAAAAAACAAAGTCAAAATCGTTAGAAAAATGAAGCCACCGATCATAATCCCGATATTACGAAAGGAGCCCTGGTAAAAATAACCCGCAAGCTGCAGGCAAAGGGCAGAGAAAACAAGGCGTCCTCCTTGGAGAATCGCTGAGACCCGTCCTTTTGCCTGTGGCATAAAGTTCAGGCACAAGGGCTGAAGGATGGCGCTCGGAATAATCCCACCTATAATAAAGAGGAGAAAAACAAACGTAATAAGCAATGGATTAGCGCTATCTACGTAAGTGATCCAAGCCATACCCACTAAGCCAACGATAAAAATTTGAGCGGAAATATATAAGGTGTCTTTCTGGTCATATCGGTTAACAATCAAACCAAAAAATAGGCTCCCGACTCCGAATACAAAAGCCAACACTCCTTGATAATATCCAAAATGGGAGAGGCTCACGCCTAAATCTTCCATATAAAGTAAGGGGGACATCCCAACAAAGATCCAGTAGGGCACAAAACTAAAGACAATGTGCATGATCAAAAGCCGCAGAGGTTTTGATTGAACGAGAGGAATATATCCTCGCAGGGAAAGAGTTTCCTTATGTTCAGGAAGTTTGTGCATAGGAATAAACAACACAGTCATCCCAAAGATCATGAGACCTAAAAGGAAAAGCGTCATAAAATTACCTCGCCAATGGAAATAGAGAGCGATATAACTCCCAAGAACAGGAGCAATTCCTACTGAGGCATTCATGGCACCGTTCAATATTGCAAATAAGAACCGTTGTTTCTTAAGAGGATAAGAATCAGCAATAATTAAGAAGCTAAGGATTGCAGGAGCTGCAATACCTATCCCTTGAAGAAAACGGCCTACGAGCAGAAACTGATAGGAAGGCGCCCATAAACATAAGGCGCTACCAATAATAAAAATGACAAGACCGAGGAGAATGATGGGCTTACGACCATAGTGGTCAGCTAAACTTCCCACAAAGAATAGACTCAGAAAATATCCCGCAAAATTAACCGATAACAAAGCCTCAACCCAAAATGGCGACAAGCTAAAATGATGTTGCAATTCAGGAAAACTCGGCACAAACAGATCGAATTCCATTCCTGTTAAAATATCCATCAGGATAACAGTACTTAACATCATACCTTGAGCAAAAGCGTTCTTCATTATGATCCAATACTATACTTCATAATAGGAGCCATGTGGCCAGGTAAGGTCACCATAGGTCTTTCATCAATTTTGATGGCTCCCATGTGCTCATAAAAAGCTAAGGAATGAGGATCAGACCAAAAGGTAAACTCCGTCCATCCCCTCTTTTGTGCTTGGGAAATACAGTGACTCCAAAGCTGGCGACCATACCCTTGGCCAATAAAGAGCGTATTTAAGAAAAAATGATCAAGTTGAGGAGGGTTTTCATTTGTTTTAAAAAGATACTGCCCCACAACATCACCCCCAAGTTCAGCAATAAACCCGAATCCTTTATCAAAGTAAGAAGTATCCAAAATACCAAAGATTTTCATAAAGCGATCAAGACCCTCTTCAGAATAGCCCCAATATCCTTTCCCTTCTCGCATAAGACGATTGAGCAGAGTCATGTCATTCACCGTTACTGAGCGAAAAGTCAACCCTTGTGCCGAAAGAGAAGCGTGACATTTTGTAATTTCAAGCATTCAAAGTCTCCTCTCTTGACACTTTTTAGGTGATGCTCTTTCTCATCTTAAGATGAGAAATGGTTGTCTCAAGAAACATGTCTCCTTCAGGAACATATTGATTCTTCAAGTAAAAAGAAACCGCTGCGTCACGGGCATGGCAGTAGATTTCTTTAAACCCTTCTTGACGTGCATAGTCTTCGCAAAATTTCATCATCGCTGAAGCGATACCCCTCTTTTGAAAGTCCGTCCTTACCGCAACTCGCTGCATTTTAAGACTCTCTTTTTCAGGAACCAAAACGACTGTTGCCACAACACTGTTATCTATAAATCCGGCGATGTGCACATGGTCCTTTTCTTTCTCTAATTCTTCCGCGGAAAAAGATAGACCTAGCGGTTTTCGTAAAATGTCTTCCCGCAGAGAGACAGCTTCTCTGTAATCTGAACTATTATGAGCGATGATTTTAAATGTGACGTTTCGCACTTTTCATTCTCTGTTAGGGTGTTAGGATCGAAGTTGTTCTATAAGAGTCATCCGATCCACGACTTGCCAATGTCCTGTAATCTTTCCTTCTGAAAAATCATAAATGGTCATCCCTGACACATTTACTTTTTTTCCTGTTGCGGCAAGAAAGCCTTTAATATCACCTTTGTGTGTTCCCTGAAAGTACCAGCTAATAACTACTTTATCATCTTCAGCGATAACCTCATGCAAGGAAAAATGCAGGTCTGGAAAAACATGACGAGAATAAAGAACTCTTTCCTTAAATGTGGCACAATCCAGGCTTTTTGTTTCCCAAGGATCTCCTGGATCATGACGAATTGTATAAGGGAATTCAACAAAGCGTTCAATGTCTTGAAACTCTCCATTGTTCCAAACTTGCTCAATAAATTTTCTCAGGAGAGCTTTGTTTCTTTCTGCCATAAAAACACCTTTCTTATGAACGATAAGTTATGAACCTCTCTTTAAAAGCCGGATACATACTCAAAGGCCTTGCCTCTGGCCACCTCATCGTAAGCTCTTTCAAAATGTGGTCGGCCATTTCCCTTAGATACGGCATCTGATCGTACTTTTTTGAAACATCGATGAAGGCTTGAAGGCGAGAGAGGACACGTGGACGACCCGAATTCTTTTCTGGACTCCAAAGCCCCTTCTCAGGAACAGGTCCTGAATAATAAAGTCTATCTTTCTCCATCACTTTTTCTATCTCTAAAAAAACATTCAACATCCAAAAGCCACACGCTTGTGTATAAGCTGTAAAGTACGCATTATCATCATGGGCGGCTGGAATTTTTTTCTTTAGTTCCTCTCGATAAACATCTTCGAGAGACTCGATAAGATCGTGCGGAATAGCTTTCACACACCAACAGGTGGGCATACTCATCCGAAGATAGGTTCCGTCCAAAAGGGCGCTTCTTACCGACCCCCACTCAAAGTCAATAAGATGCAGTTCGTTTTTCTCAGAATCATCAAACACATTATCAGGGCAATTGTCTCCATGGATCAATGTGGTAAAAGGCCCTGGTTCTAAAGGAGACTTAAGAGCCAAATTTATGTCTTCAGATAAGTTTTTCGACAAAGGGACATTAAAGAGTTTTAAGGAGGCTCTGATCTTAGGAAAAAGCTCATCAGAGATACTTTTTATATCCTCTTTCCAAGAAGGAGGATTGGGATTGAGCTTTTTTAAAATCTTAAAATATGTCTCTGTATTGCCATAGCCCGCCCCATGAAATTGACCAAGGCACTTCATAAACCGCTGAAGTGCAGCAACGGCTTGTCCCTCATCATCTCCTGTTAAAGAATCAACGAGGCTCACATGCTGCTCCCCTAAATCTTCAAGAAGAATAAACCGATGGGAAATGCTGCCGCCATAAAATTGAGGGACATGAAGATCTTGAGAGCCAACTTGACTTAAGAAGTCGAGTCCTGCCCAATCTCTTGCAAATCGTGCAAAGGACTCTTCGTCATTTTCTCCAGAGTCTAGACAGGCTTTTTTTAAGATAACGTTCTTTTTTATCCCCTGGAGATGAAGTCTCGCAAGGATGTTACGCCTTGTTGACTCGCTCAGCTGCATTATGGACAAAATCTGAAGGGGTTTGTCAAATCGTTTGGAGAGGATCTCCGTTGCTTCTTGTAAGATGAGAGGATTCATGAGACATCTGTCTTTTCTTCTGTAACCCTAAGAGATAGGGACCGGTTTGCAATATCTTCCCGAAGCACCAAAACTAACGCATAAAGTGGCCCTTCGGGAACTTCCATTCTTTCAAACAACCACCCATAAAGATCTTGCTCAGGGACAGCCAGAAGAAGTTCGAACTTCTTTAACTCTGTATAATTCATAGAGGAGATGTGTTTATCTGCAAAACATCCCAACACAAAATCCAATTCGCGCATCCCTCGATGGTGACTTTGATACACCAAACGTTTTCGTAAAATGTGAGGGTCTACCACGCTTCTTACCCTAGAATTAAATTCATCAAAGACACACCTACTAAAAATAAGGAGATGAGCACAGCAGCAGAGGCTGCGTCTTTTGAAAATTGAATCAAGGGATCTGGGGTTGTTTTAAAAGCATCATTAGCTTTTTCAATCCCTGTGTTGAGCAGTTCCGTCATCAGCATCAAACTTAAAGCAAAAACTACAAAAAGTTGATTCAAACGCGTTCCTCCCCACAGGTATACAAAGACAAGAACACCAATGCCGCCTATCACTTCAAGACGAAAGGCTTTTTCATGCTCCCATGTTTTTTTCAGTCCTCGCAAGGAATTGAAAAATGCTTGTATAAGGGAAGAAATCAACATTTATTGCACATTCATCCGAATACGATACCGCAAGCTGACTTCTTCTTGAGGCGCAAGAGAAATAGTCCACTTCAGTCGTTTTTCTTCTTCATCATGAGGATGTGTTTCTCGTAAAATCACCCATTCACCAGAAACATTTTGAAACACCATCACTTGTTTTGAAACTTCAGTCGTGTTTTTCAAATCAAGTCGATAGCCAGACTCTACCACATAAGTACCAAGCTTACGATAATCCGTCTGTCGCATTTCAGCTGTAATTTCTTTTGTGGTTCCTAAGCGGAGGCTCAAGGATTTTCCCAAAAGAATTGGAGACGTTTTGTTTTCTCCAATATAAAAGAGCGAGCCATCCGGATTGCGCTTAAAAACTTTAATCGTCCCTTCAGGAAGCGGAACGCCGAGCCCCTTACTCGCTTCATTTTGCACAGAAAGCCATGTTTCAACAGGGGGTTTCATCACGACACCTTCTTCATTCACAATAATATTATTTTTAGGATAAATGCGGAGGCTGTTGGCTGGGGTTAAGTTTCTGGCAGCAAACCAGGAGATATTTTTAGTGGTTTGATCGGCAACGCTGATGGGATGTTCAATCTCATAAAAACGTTCGTTTGTCTGTTGGGTATGCGCAATTCGAAAATGTCCGTTTTTAATATCTACCCCACTTTTGTTACGAACTGTGATCCAGTTGTTAAGATCCAGATGACGCCCAGCTGAGTCCACAATGATGGTGTAAGCGGCTTCCCATGAAAATCCTTTTGTAAGGTACCCCATTTCAAAAAGAGTTTCTTCTTCTTTTGAAGCCATGACTTTAAGAGTAACGAGAGGTTCTGGTACAAGTGTATAAGGAAGAGACGGAAAGGCCACGCGATTTTTCTTAATAGCAAAAATCATCCCTGTCGCTTCAACGATGGCGTCATCTCCATCCAGAGCTAACAATTTTGCAGGCGTGGGTGTTAAATTAGCTCCCATAATAAGTTGAACTTGATCACCAATAGACCGCTGTAACAATTCTTCCCGTGTAATATGAGCTGCTTGAAAAGTATACTCTACAACGGTTAAGGGCGAAGATGGAGCAAGAGGTTGAAAAAGAAAAGTATCCATCAAAATAGAAGAAGGCACATCTTTTATTAACAACCTGTTGGGGCCTTCTTTTAAAAAAGCCTTTCGTTTCTCTTTGATAAGGGCCAATTCTTGAGGGTACAAAGTAACATTTACCTCTAATTGAGAGGACCGTGAAATATCTTGTAACACCACAGCCTTTAACGTCAGAGGCATGAGACCAAAGAGAAGAAAAAATAGATGTTTCATGGTTATCCTACCTTTTTCATTTCAGGGGCTTGAAGCTCGCGTGGAGTATGATCTAAATGATCCAGATCTGCAATCTCAGCTGCGTGAGACACAGATCCTAATTCTTTAAATTTTCGAGCACTGACGAGCACACGATGTTCGAGACTTCCCATAGCTTGATTATAGGACTGAACAGCACCCCCTAAATTTCGCCCCAACTTTGCAAAATGATCTGCCATGTCAGAAAGACGTTTATACATCTCTCGCCCAAGATCACTGATTTCCTGAGCATTTTGAGCTAATTGCTCATGACGCCATCCATAAGCAACCGCTCTCAAAAGGGCAATGAGTGTTGTTGGAGTTGAGAGAATGATGCGATCTTCTACTCCCGCTTCAATAAGACTTGGATCTTGTTCAAGGGCTGCACTAAAAAATGTCTCTCCCGGCAAAAAAAGAACTACAAATTCGGGAGCAGGTTGAAACTGTTCATAATAGGAGCGTTTTGCCAGAGAACGGATATGGGCTCGAACTTGTCGCGCATGCTCCTTAAGCTTTTCCTGACGCACCGTATCATCCTTAGCGTCGAGCGCTTCAAGATAAGCCGAGAGAGGAGCCTTTGCATCCACAATAACTTTTTTTCCTCCCGGAAGGTTAATAATAAGATCTGGACGGAGCTTTACATTGTCTTCAGAGGAGAAAACTTGCTCTTCAAAATCACAATAGGAGACCATTCCCGCCATCTCTACCACACGTCGAAGTTGCATTTCTCCCCACCGTCCCCGAACAGAGGGAGTTTTTAAAGCATTCACTAAATTGGCTGTTTCTGTTTTAAGTTGATTCTGACTGGAAAGGAGCTCATTAACTTGGTGTTTGAGAACGGAATACGCACTCATACGAGATTTTTCGAGCTCAATAATTTTCTGATCCACTGTCTGAAGAGACTCGGTCACCGGCTTAACAAGATCTGAAATGGCTTCTTGACGCTTTGAAAGATCATGTTGGGCCGCTTCTTGGAACTTTTCAAGAGTTGCGTTAGCAAGCTCTAAGAAAGACTTATTTGTTAAAGAAAGCGCTTCGGATGAGATAACCTTAAACTTGTTTTCCCACTGCTGTTGAATATTCTCGAGAAGGGCTAACTTTTCTTTGCTTTCTTTCTCTGTGCGCTGAAGGGCGGTTCTCAGCTCTGCATTTCTTTCTCTCATCAGGCGAAGATCCTCTTCACGCTGAGATAAAAGAATCTCCAGCTCCGGAAGACGGCTGGCTCGCTCTTGATAGAGGGTTTTTTCTTGGGCAAGAGACGAAAGGCTTCTTTGGCAATAAATAAAAATACCAAACCCGGCAAGGATGGCTCCCCCCAACACGCCTACGATTACCTCACTTCCGATCATGGTTATCCTTTTTATTTACAAGTTGATGATAATAAGCCTTGTATCCTTATCCAACATGTTTTATGCATGGCGTATCCTCTTTTAGAGATACCTGTTTTTATGAAATTTAGCTACATATTATACGGAGGATTGAATGTCAAACATGGGCCTTGTCCTGCAGGCCTGCTCAGGACTGGTATTATTTTTCTTCCTTGCTTGGCTTTTTAGTGAAAATCGGCGCCAGGTAAATTTCAAAACGGCTCTTATGGGCCTTGCTATTCAAATTGTTCTTGCCATTATCGTTACAAAATTTGGAGTTGTCAGATCAGCCTTTCTATGGATCGGAGGAGGGATTATGGCTCTTAAAGATGCCACCTCTGCAGGCACAAGTTTTGTTTTTGGCTATTTAGGGGGAGGAGACCTCCCTTTTCTTCAGAAAGAAGGATCCAACACCTTTATTTTTGCTTTTCAAGCCATGCCCATGGTGATTGTCATCAGTGCTGTTTCGATGTTGCTTTTCCATTGGCGAGTCCTCCCTTTTGTTGTGAAATTTTTTTCAACCTTTTTTCAAAAAGTTTTAGGTCTTGGAGGCGCCTTAGGTGTATGTGCGGCGGCCAAAATGTTTTTAGGACAAACGGAAGCCCCTCTTCTTGTCAGGCCTTACCTCGGACAATTTACGCGGAGCGAGCTTTTTACAGTCATGACAGCTGGTATGGCCACAACGTCTATTTCTATTATGATCATTTATGCCATGATTTTAGAGGGAACTATTTCAGATCCTGTCGCCCATATTCTGACAGCTTCAATCATTAGTATCCCCGCGGCCATTACAATTTCCCGCATTTTAATTCCTCAAGTTGGGGAAGAAACGTCGGGTCATCTTGTTGTTCCTTATCAGTTTTCTGGTTCGATGGAAGCCATTACCCAAGGAACATCTGACGGAGTGAAGCTTTTCATTAATATTATTGCTATGCTCATTGTCTTCTTAGCCATCGTCGCGTTAGTTAACTCCTTATTAAGTCTTTTTCCTCCCATTGGAAATGAACCCATCAGCTTACAGCTTCTTTTAGGCTATGCTTTGGCTCCTTTAGCTTGGTTCTTAGGGATTCCTTGGGAAGAAGCTATCTCAGCAGGCGCCCTTTTAGGAAAAAAAACCATCTTAAATGAAATTGTTGCTTTCATTGGGCTTGCAGAATTGCCTAAGGGAGTCTTAAGCCCAAAAAGTGACTTAATCATGACCTATGCTCTTGCAGGATTTGCCAACTTGAGCAGTATCGGCATTCAAATTGGAGGAATCGGGACCATGGTCCCGGAGCGTAAGCAAGAAATCATCTCTTTGGGTATCAAAGCCATGGTTGCTGGGACAATCGCTAGCTGCATGAGCGGTGCTATCATTGGTATTTTATATAGCTTTGGATAAGGTCATCCTTATTGGCGGCCCCACAGGGAGTGGAAAATCCGCTTACGCCTACAAGCTTGCTCAATCCCACAATGGAATTATTTTAAATGCCGATAGTCTTCAAGTTTACCGCGGCCTTGAGATTTTAACCGCCCAGCCCTCTCTTGAAGACCAACACGCCATTCCTCATCGTCTTTATGGAGTCTTAGATCCTTCCGAATCTTGTTCGGCAGGGCGATGGCTCTCCCTTGTTATTCCTGAGATTCAAAAAGCTCTCGAGAGGGAACAATTGCCTATTGTTGTCGGCGGAACGGGACTTTACTTCAAGACTCTTCTTGAGGGGATATCAGCTATTCCCTCCATTGCTCCTGACATCCGTGAGGAATTGCAGAAGCGAGAGAATCTTTATACAGATCTGGAGAGCGTTGATCCAGAGCTTGCCTCTCGTCTAAATCCTTACGATCATCAACGCATTATAAGAGGACTCGAGGTTTTTTATGGGACCGGGAAACCCTTAAGCTTTTGGCAATCTCAAAAACCCACACCACTCTCGTATAAGTTTGAGAAAATTCTCTTTATGCCTCCTAAGGAAGAAGTAGAGGCTCATCTTACAGAGCGTCTTGAAAAAATGCTTGAGGTAGGTGTTCTGGAGGAGGTTTCTGCTCTCCTAAATCGCTCCCTCTCAATCAATGCGAAAAAAGCCATTGGATTTAAGGAGTTTTGTCAATTTCTTGAAGGCCACTGCTCTCTCGAGGAAGCAAAAACTTTAACGCTTCTCCACACACGTCAATATGCTAAACGGCAACGGACGTGGTTTCGGCATCAGTTTGCAGAAGGGGCTAAACTAAGAATGTAGGAATGAAGATTCTACATCCCTCTCCCGTTAAGAGGGGGAGAGAGAGCAGAATTCTCTTTGTTCTTAGTAAGCAAGAACGTAGTAGTTAAACCGGCAGTCATACTTCCAGCTTGTTCCTGCCATTCCAGCCCAACCCATCATTGGAGCTCCCATCATGGAAGACGCACCTGTGTGGTTGTATCCTACGATACCACCATTAGGTCCATAGATAGCCCCTGCTGAAGCATCAACAGCAGAAAGAGTAGCTAATGTAAGAGCGATTGCAAGAATTTTCGTTTTCATTTTAATCTCCTTTGTTTGAGTTTAGTTTTATTGTTATTATTGTTTTTTATCATAACAACAAAAAATTAATTATTTATTTAAAAATAAAGATTATTTTTTACTTGTTTTAGAAATGATGTGAGAGAATAAAACTAAAAAGACGCTCTTGTTGTACGTGTTCGCGAAATTTCGTATAAAAGACATAGGCTGTTCAACAGTCTCTTACAAAAGGATTTAACATGGGTGAATTTTGTGTAGCTCCCTTTTTAGAGGGCTGTGGAACAGGGGCAGGATTAATTATTGCCATTGGCGCTCAAAACGCTTTTGTGTTGAAACAAGGTCTTCTTAAAAATCATGTCTTTGCCACCGTCCTTGTGTGTTCGTTGACTGATGCTGCCTTAATTGCCTTAGGCGTTGGAGGGTTTGGCGCCCTTCTAACATCGAATATGCTTCTTCTTTCAGCCGCACGATGGGGTGGAGCCGCATTTCTTCTTTATTATGGATTTAGATCCTTCCGAGCAGTTTTTAAGTCTGAATCCTTACGTGTAGATGGAAGCCCCGACCGTCCTGATTTAAAAATGACCCTTATAACAGTATTAGCCGTATGCCTTTTAAACCCACATGTGTATTTGGACACAGTTGTGCTTTTGGGAAGTATCGGTGCTCAATTTCCTATCTCTGAGCGTCCCTTTTTTGCTTTAGGAGCGATGCTCTCATCATTTGTCTGGTTTTTTTCAATAGGCTATGGGGCGCGTTATTTAGCACCCCTCTTTCAAAAACCAGTTGCCTGGAAAATTCTTGATTTCCTGATTGGATGCATCATGTGGGGAATTGCCCTTTCCCTTCTTCTCTGGACACCTTCTTGTGGATGTTAAAGCTTAAGCCGCTTCCCTTGAAGAAGGAGCTCCCATTCCAAGGGCTGCAAGGTAAAGATCCAAAAGCTCTTCTTGTTCCAGACGTTCTTGGGTTTCCATTTTGCGAATCTTAAGCACCTGGCGAATGGTTTTAACATCAAATCCCGTCCCTTTGGCTTCTCCAAAAACCTCGCGAATTTGTTCTGCTACAGCTGCTTTTTCTTCTTCCAAACGCTCTATACGTTCAACGAAAGATTTAAGTTGGTTTGATGAAACGCCGCCGACATCACTCATGGGATTCTCCTTGGTAAAAAATGGATTCTAAGATATCTTATAGTCCACAAGTTGTTTCACGTGAAACATTTTTTTAGGAGCTTCTCATGCGACGTCAGCGTTCAGCAAAAATTATAGCAACTTTGGGTCCTGCAAGCTCAACGGCACCTATGATTGAAAAGCTTTTTTTAGCCGGTGTTGATGTGTTTCGGTTGAATTTTTCTCATGGAAGTCATGATGATCATCGTGAACGCCACCGCATTATTCGTGAGCTTGAGAGAACAGTGGGGCGGCCCATTGGCATTGTCTTAGATCTTCAAGGACCTAAGTTACGCATCGGAACTTTTCACGAAAAAACTGTTCATCTTGAGGAAGGGAAACTTTTTACCTTAGATTACGATCCAACACCAGGAGACATCGACCGAGTTTTCCTTCCCCATCCTGAGATTTTTAAAGCGCTTCAAAAAGACGCTGATCTTCTTTTAGATGATGGGAAAGTCCGCCTTCGCGTTCAAAATATAACTCCAGAACGCATTGAAACACGTGTCCTTACAAGTGGCTCTCTCTCCGATAAAAAAGGGCTTAATGTCCCAACTGCAGCCTTAGACATCTCTCCTATGACGCCGAAGGATCGAGAAGATTTGGCCTTTGGTCTTAAATTGGGGGTCGATTGGGTAGCGTTGTCCTTTGTGCAATCCTCCAAGGATGTCTTGGAAGCCAAAGAATTAATTGGAGGCCAAGCAGGAATTGTGTCTAAGCTCGAAAAACCTTTAGCCATTGAGCACTTAGAAGAGATAGTCCATCTTTCCGATGCCATCATGGTGGCTCGAGGAGATTTGGGCGTTGAAATGCCCCCCGAAGAAGTCCCTAGCATTCAAAAACGCATTGTTAGATCCTGTCGGAAAGCAGGAAAACCCGTGGTAGTGGCAACTCAAATGCTTGATTCGATGGTCAAATCTCCGACTCCTACCCGAGCAGAAGCCTCTGATGTAGCCACCGCTATCTATGATGGAGCCGATGCGGTCATGCTGTCAGCTGAATCCGCTTCCGGAGAGTATCCTGTGGAATCTGTTACCATGATGGACCGAATCATTACCCGCGTAGAACAAGATCCTTTTTATCGCACCGCACAAGATGCTAGTCTTCCTCAACTTGAAGCGACCACGTCAGATGCCATCACAGCTGCAGCTCGCCAAGTGGCGCACACACTTAAGGCAGCCGCTATTGTGACTTTTACAACCACAGGAATAACAACCTTACGCGCGGCCAGAGAACGCCCAGAAGCTCCCATCCTAGCGATTACTCCTTCCTTAAAAACAGTGCGTAAACTTACCCTGGTGTGGGGCGTTCATTCGGTTCAAAGTCGAGAAGTGAAAAGTTTCTCGGAAGTGGTCACTGACGCATGTGTTGTAGCAGAACAAACAGAATTTGCAAAAAGAGGAGATCTCATCATCGTCACTGCCGGCGTGCCCTTTCAGGTGGCAGGATCAACAAATATTTTACGGATTGCGCAGATTGAGTAACTCTCTTATTTCGAATGCAAAGAGGACTTAGTAAACGAAAGACGGGACCATGACCGAAAACTCCCTAGCTGGACGCTTAAAGCGTTACACAAACGTAACAACCGCTGTGGGGGGGCTGATGGCCCGTCTTTTTGGAGATCGGTATTTAGGCTTTTCCATAGATGCGCCTCAACACGCAGAAGATCTTAAGGAAACGTTAGGGGCTTTAAAAGGCCCTTTAATGAAGATTGCGCAGATCTTGGCAACGGTCCCGGATATGTTGCCTCCTGAATATGCCACCGCTTTTCTTGAGCTACAATCCAATGCACCTCCCATGGGCTGGCCTTTTGTTAAAAGACGTATGCAAGCAGAATTAGGGCCTGGATGGCAAAGTCGTTTCAAAGAGTTTGACCAACAGGCTTCTGCAGCCGCTTCCTTAGGACAAGTTCATAAGGCAATTGACATTGAAGGACGTCTTTTAGCGTGTAAGCTTCAATATCCTGAAATGGGCGCTGCCGTTGAGGCAGATTTAGGACAACTGAAGCTCATCTTAAAATCCTTTGAGCTTTACAGCGGCGCCCTTGATACGGAAAACCTCCATATTGAGATCGCCGAGCGCCTATGGGAAGAGCTGGATTATGTGCGAGAGGCTAAGAACATTAAGCTTTTTGGGGAAATGCTCAAGGCTTTCCCCTTTGCACAGGTGCCCCACGTCATAGATGAGCTAACAACGTCTCGGCTTCTTACCATGACATGGCTTGAAGGGAATAAACTTCTCACCCTTACGGAGGCTCCTCAAGAGTTGCGCAATGAGGTATCTACCTGTCTTTTTAAGGTCTGGTATTCTCCTCTGTATCATTATGGAATCCTTCATGGGGACCCTCACTTAGGAAACTATTCCTGGAGTTCTGAGGGAAAGCTTAATCTTCTGGATTTTGGGTGTATTCGTGTTTTCAAGGCTCCCCTTGTGCAAGGTGTTTTGGATCTTTACCGAGCCTTACAAACAAACAATGAAGAGCTGGCAGTTCACGCCTATCTTTCTTGGGGATTTACACATCTTGATAAGGAATTAATAGACATTCTCAACCTGTGGGCACGCTTTTTATATGACCCCTTCTTGGAAGATCGGATACGTCCTATTGAAGAAACCTATTCCGGCCTCAAGGGCCGGCAAGTGGCAGGAGAGATTCTAGCAGCCCTTAAACGAAAAGGAGGCGTCCGTCCTCCTCGCGAATTTGTGTTTATGGATCGCGCCGCCGTGGGACTAGGATCGGTATTCATGCGCCTAAAAGCTCACCTCAATTGGCATCAGCTTTTTGAAGAGTTAATTAAGGATTTTTCTGCTTCTACCTTGGAAACATCCCAGCAGACGCTTTTTGACAAGCATTTATAAATGAACTCCTCGACTTAAAAATATTTTTAGATCACTCTTGTTTGTCTGCCAAAAGATACTATATTAATTTTTAACATGAAGAACGTGTTAATTTTAAATATAAATCTTTAAGGAGTAATTATTTTGAATTTTTTTAAATTAGCTTTTTACACTTTGTCCTTGTTAGTATGTATTGCCAACACATCGCATGCCATGCTCAACGATGACGATAACGCGAATTCTATCCCCTCTGTAAAACCCTCTGTAGACGTTCTTAAGATGCCCATAGAGGATCTTCTTATCATGCTTGAAAGAGGTGAGGCAGATAGGCACGCTAACGCTTCTACTCCTAGCATGCGAATAAATTGGAGGAATATGTATGACATCTACTTACAAATGCCTGATTTGGGCGAACAGGGATTTAGGAAACTTGTTCAAGGCTCTTTGACAAAGAACAATATCTCATAAAAACGTCTAGCTTATGCGCGAGGCTTTGCCCAGACGTGTAACTTCTGAGATACCCCGATGGTTTTCTATCGGGGTATTCTACATTGACTCTCTTTACCTTAAAACTCTCGCCCTTCCTTGGCACCTTCCCTTTTCGAAAAAGGACTCGATCTAGCTTGAAAAGACTGGGATGATGCAAGATGTCACCACTAGGAGGTGTGAATTTTGCATCTTTTATAAATAATTTTAAATAAATTTAATTTTTTCTTGCCAGAGGCTCTTTTTCCTCTCATAGTTTCACTGCCTCTTTAAGGGGTATTCAATTCATTTACGGAGAAAAAAAATGAAAAATGTTGTTCTTACATTAGCCCTTCTTTTAAGTGCAATGACTATGGCACAAGCTGAAAACGAAGTGACAGTTACAACTAACGAAGACATCGAAGATGTCGAGGTCAAGACAAAGGCGGGAGAAGAAGGCACACCTCCTGTAGCCCAAAAGCAATAAACACGGCGACGATTTCGTCGGTATTAATTTTAGAAAAGGGGGTAGTTACCACCCCCTTTTTTATTGCTAAACATCTCGTATAACAAAGCACTTGTCCCTCTTTTTCAATAAAATTAATATTTCTTAAAAATTTCTCTTGCAAAAGATTTTTTTTTTTTGCATAGTCGCGATGCCTCACTTTGAGGTGTTTTATTTAATGGAGAAAATTAAAATGAAGTCTATTGCTCTTACATTAGCTCTTTTGGGTGTATTCGCTGTTGCTGCTAACGCTGCTGACAAGCCAGTTGACGCTAAGGCTGTTACACCAGCTGCTGCTGAAGAAGTTGCTTCAACTGACGAAAAGCCAGCTGACGAAGCGAAAAAGAACTAAAAACGACTCAACAGTTTTGTTGAACCGTTCTAAAAAAGGGAAATGCATAGCATTTCCCTTTTTCTTGACCGATGAAAAAAAGCCGTGCTACTCCTACTCAAGAATGGTCAGAGGAGTTAAAACGCTGTGAGGACGAAATATTCAATGTCTTCTTTTGTAAGAAGCCGTCTTTATGAGCTTTTTGGTCTAAGTTTTTTTGCGCTTTCTGGCATCCTGACAAGCTCTCTTCTAACTTACACCGCCTCAGATCCTTCCTGGAATCTTGCTGTTGATAGTGACGTCCACAATCTATTAGGAAGCTTTGGAGCTATCTTAAGTGATCTTTTCCTTCAATTTTTTGGCCCGAGTAGTTACATAGTCGCTTTCTTTTTATGTACTCTAGGCTTTTTTATGTTTACCCATCCCAAAGGAAGATCTCTTTTGCTTCGAAATTTCTTATTTATCCTAGGTCTTTTATTTCTCATTGTAGGACTTTCCTTTTGGGGAAAGGGAGGTGCTTTAGGACATCTTCTTTTTCAACCACTTATGCGTATTCCGCTTTCTCCTTTAACGCTTACTCTTTTCTGTTTAACTGCTAGTCTCCCTTTTTTACTGTATGCAAGTGGTCTTAAGCTCTCTCATGTAGCCTGGGTGTCTTCTCTGTTTTTAAAGAAACAAGTGACTCCTCCCAAACCTCAACGACAGGCTCCTCCTTCTCTTCTTCAGGAAAAGGAAAAAGCAATTCCCCAGAATAAGTCTCTTCGATTGATGGAGTACGTCAAGCCTCAGCCTCCAAAACCAGAACCAGAACCAAAGCCCGTTTCTCAACCTAAAGCCGTTTATGAAGAGGCGCAGCACCTCTTGCCTCCTCTTGATCTTTTATTTCTTTCAAAGGAATTTAATCAAAAGATTGCTATTGATGAAGATGTTCTTCAAGAAAACGCAGAAACGCTGGAGGCCGTACTCAATGATTACGGAATTCGAGGAGAAATCGTTAACGTTAAGCCCGGCCCTGTCGTAACGCTCTATGAGCTAGAGCCTGCTCCTGGATTAAAGTCCTCACGCGTGATTGCTCTTGCAGATGATATTGCGCGGTCTATGAGTGCCATATCCGCCCGTGTTGCGGTTGTTCCTGGAAAAAATGTCATTGGCATAGAGCTTCCTAATAAACATAGACAGACCGTTCATTTAAGAGACCTTTTGTCCACCGATGAATATGAGAAATCAAAAGCTAACTTAACTCTGGTCCTTGGCAAAGACATCAGCGGGGCTCCCGTTATGGCGGACTTAACGCGAATGCCTCATCTCTTAGTGGCAGGCACGACGGGGTCGGGAAAATCTGTTGCAGTTAACGCCATGATTTTATCCTTGATTTATCATCTTCCTCCCGAACGCTGTAAGTTTATCATGATTGATCCGAAGATGCTGGAACTCTCCATTTATGATGGCATTCCTCATCTGCTAGCGCCTGTTGTAACAGATCCTAAAAAAGCTGTGGTGGCTCTTCGGTGGGTTGTCAGGGAGATGGAAAGCCGCTACCAAGCCATGTCGAAGCTTTCTGTTCGAAACATTGAAGGATACAATCAACGCATTCTTGAAGCAAAAGCGAATGGAGAAATCATTTCTCGTCGCGTCCAAACAGGCTTTGACCCTGAAACAGGAAAGCCCATTTTTGAAGAGCAGCCTCTGCCGATGGATCCGTTGCCTTTTATTGTCGTGGTTGTCGATGAAATGGCAGACTTAATGTTGGTTGCCGGTAAAGAAATTGAATCAGCCGTGCAGCGCTTAGCTCAAATGGCCCGGGCCGCAGGAATTCATTTGATTATGGCCACTCAAAGACCTTCTGTGGACGTAATCACAGGAACGATCAAGGCGAACTTTCCGACCCGTATTAGCTTCCAAGTCACCTCAAAAATTGATAGCCGAACCATTCTAGGAGAACAAGGAGCAGAGCAGCTCCTTGGCCAAGGGGATATGCTTTATATGGCAACAGGAGGACGTATTTTCCGTGTCCATGGACCTTATGTAGGAGATGGAGACGTGGAAAAGGTTGTTCAATTCTTGAAGTCCCAAAGTCAGCCATCTTATATAGAAGACATTACCATCGATACATCGTCGCCAGAGCTAGGTTTTGACAGTGAAGTGGGCGAAGAAGAAGATGAGCTTTACCAGCAGGCTCTTGCCCTTGTCTATCGAGAAGGTAAAGCCTCTACAAGTTTTGTACAACGTTACTTGAAAATAGGGTATAATCGAGCAGCTCGTTTAGTCGAGAAAATGGAAGAAGATGGAATTGTCAGCGCACCCAATCATGTGGGAAAGCGAGAAGTTTTTAGTAGAGGATCTCAGGAGGTTGCATGAGGTGTATAAAAAAGTTCGGAATGACATTGGTGTTGGCCCTTCTCTTAGGGATATCTAAAGGCGCGTGTTCTATTCCTGAAACGCAGAAATTTGAAGATTATCTTAACCAGCTTAAAACACTTTCGGGAGAATTCACTCAAACAAACAGTAATGGTCAACGCGTCACAGGAACCATTCAACTCTCTCGCCCTGGAAAAATGCGCCTTGATTATCATCCTCCTTCCTCTCTTTTGGTTGTAGCTGATGGAAGATGGCTTGTAACTTACGATAAAGAAGCAGATGAGGTAAATTATGTGTCTTTAGACAATACACCAGCTGCTTTCATTCTCCGTCCCTATATTCAATTTAGTGGAGATGTGGCCATTACCAGCATTATCCCTAAAGGAGGTGCTACAGAAATTACACTTATTCGTAAGGAAGAGCCGGATACAGGCTATATTTCTCTTGTGTTTTCTAACAACCCCATTGCTTTGAAGGAGTGGAGTGTGGTGGATAGCCAAGGAGTTAAAACACGGGTTGTTCTTTCAAAGATAGAGACCGATATTCCTTTATCCCCTAATCTTTTTATCATTAAAAATCCAAATTTAATTCAGGAGCTTTTTTAAAGTTTATAACTTTCACTTATCACCCATCAATTTCTATCTCTGTTGTCATCCCCGACTTAGAACTGCACGATTTTCTCCGAAAATCGTTGCGTTTCTTGATCGGGGATCTTCTAGAAGCAATAAGTTTTCTTGCAGAAAACAAAGCATTTCTAGCTCGGGGATGACAAAAGAAGAGAAAACTAATAGGTAGTGGGTAGTTTTCATTTGTTAAGAGACTCTTCTTTTTCAAGCAGCTCGAGCCAGCGCTCTTCTTTTTGGTGAAGGTGATGGCGAGTTGTTTGAAGCGATAGAGTTGTTTTCTCAAATTCTTCAGGAGCTCGTTGATAAAAAGAAGGGTCTGCGAGTGCCTCTTCCAATTGCTGAATTTTTTGGGATAATGTCTCGATGTCTTGGGGCAACAGGGAAAGTTCGCGAACTTCATTGTAACTTAGTTTTTCTCGGACCTTTGGCTTTTGAGGGGCGGGCGTTTTCTTTTTCTCCACCTTTACAGGAGAGTCGAGGAGGCGTTGCGCCTTATAATCTGTATAGCCCCCAACATACATTTGTATGTGTCCGTCTCCTTCAAAAGCGAGAATATGCGTAGTTGTCCGGTCTAAAAAATTACGATCGTGACTAACAAGGAGGAGTGTACCTTGATAATCAGCTAGAAATTCTTGAAGAAGATCCAGCGTTTCGATGTCTAAATCATTCGTAGGCTCATCCAGAATTAGAACATTGCTGGGCTTGGCTAATATTTTTGCAAGAAGAAGGCGGTTTCTTTCTCCTCCCGAAAGGTTTTTCAGAGGCGTAAGAGCCTGCTTTCGATCAAAAAGAAAATCCTGGAGATATCCCATGACATGGCGCGGTTCTCCTTGAACAAGAACTTGATCCCCTCCCTGCTCGCACAAGACTTGCCAGGGAGTCAGTTCTAGATCAAGGGAGGCTTGTGTTTGGTCAAAAATCGAAAGGTCAAGATTTTTAGCACGACGAATATGTCCTTGGTCAGGAAGGAGGTTTCCAATCAGGAGGTTAATAAGCGTTGATTTGCCGGATCCATTCGGGCCAATAATTCCAATACGATCCCCCTTTAAGATGCGGCACGAAAAGTCCTTAATAAGGGGCTTGGCTTCATAGGAATGAGAAACATGCTTGGCTTCAATAATGAGTTTACTGCTCATAGGGTTTTCTTGAGATGCAAATGAAATTTTTCCTTGAGGACCTTGAAAGTCACGCTTTTCTTGTCTTAACTCAAGAAGCCCTCGAAGTCGTCCCATATTCCGCCTTCGTCTTGCGGTGACGCCTCGATGCAACCATTCCATTTCTTGAGAGATTTTTTGAGAAAGCTTCTCTTGGGCCCTCATTTCGTGCTCAAGAATAGTTTCAGCCCATTCCTCAAAAAAGGGATATCCCTTTTCGAGAGTTCGTACATGTCCCCGATCAAGCCAAAAAGTTCTTTTTGAAATTTTTGAAAGAAAGGCCCGATCATGGCTAATCATAAGGATGGCTCCTGAATAAGCATTCAATGTCTCTTCAAGCCATTCAATGGTGCTCATATCAAGGTGATTGGTAGGTTCATCAAGCAATAGAACATCCGGATGGCCTATAAGCGCTTTGGCTAACATTACCCGTCGAGATTCTCCCCCAGAAAGGTTGGAAAGCATCGCTATAGGATCCAGCTCTAAATGGCTCAACATCTCTTCAATAGCATGAGTTGGCAGATCTTTGCTGACTGATTTTTTTAAGAAATCAAAGATAGAGAGAGGTACTGAAGGAGCCAACGATTGATCAAGCAATCCTATTTTAAGTCCGGGTTTTGAGAATCGACCCCCTTTATCAAGTTCAAACTGGTTTGCAAGAACTTTTAAAAGTGTTGATTTTCCTGATCCATTTCGCCCGACAAGGCACACCCGATCTTGAGGAAAAAGGGAAAGGGAGACATTATCTAAGATGGTTCGCGTGCCAAAAGATAAATGAGCATCATTCAGTGCGAGGATCGGTGGCGTTTTTGTCATAAGGAAATTTTTAAGGATAAGGAGTCAGAATGGCAAGACAGGATCTGATGTAGGGTGGTTAACTTTCAATCTTCATCTCAGGGGAAATCATAGTTCCCCTCATCCCCCTTTTTGCTTTATAATAAGCCATCATGATGACCTTTCTCCCCCTTCAGGAAAAACACTTTCCTCTCCTTCTCGAGTGGTTAGAAACCCCTCATGTGAAAGCCTGGTGGGATCAGGATGTTCATTGGACAATGGAACTTGTCAAAGAAAAATACGGGTGCTACGTCAAAGAATTTAAACGTCTTACTCTCTCTGATAAAATTATTGAAAAGCCTATGCATGCGTTCATCATGTGTGTGGACGGCGTTGAAGTTGGCTATATCCAATACTATAGCGCCTATGATTTCCCCCGGGAGCAAGGATATGAGCTAAAAGGTCTCCCTTCTTCTTTGGCTTCTATTGATGTGTTTATTGGAGAGGCGTCTTTTATAGGAAAGGGCTTTGGACCTCTGCTAATGGAGGCCTTTCTGGATGAGCATGTGTTTAAAGAGTTTGAAGCCGTCTTTGTGGATCCGGATACAGCTAATCTACACGCCATCCGCGCCTATGAAAAAGCAGGATTTCAACAGGTCCACACCATAAAAAAAGGAAGCATTACCTGGATGGTGAAAAACTCACCCAGAAACTCTTAGCTCGTCTTTTTCCCCTCTTGCAGTCCCTTAATGTAAAGGTCAACAAGCCTATAGAGCGTTAAATATTGTGCGGGTTTACCCACCATATAGAACCGTTGGAGAGAGAGCTGAGCCACTGTTTTCTCTATGCTCACCTTTATATCTGCAGGTTTAACCCCTTTTGCAATTTGCTGGTCAATTTCATTCAAGAGAATGAATCCAGCAATAAAAGTACCCGTCCGAGCAACACCAGAGTGACAATGAACCGCCATCAAAGAGGAAGGCGTATACCCCTTTCTGGCCTTTAAAATTAAGTCTAAGAGCTCATCGGGGCTTCCACTTGTGTGATCTTTCCACGTATCAATTCCCACATAACGAAGCTTGTAAGGGAGAGGATCGCCATCTTCGCTCTCAAGAGGAATGTTTAAGAAAGACTCTTGTGTGGCTGCGTCTGTCTCTACATGGCGTACCCAATAAGGGTAGCTTTTTTCGCCTCCATTTTCTGTTGCGGGTGTTAAGCGAACCAGGTGAGTCACCTGAAAATTATGCATTAAATTAAGAAAACTCTCAATTGACGCTTTTGAAGGGGCTTCTAAAGCCAAAAATTTAAGCCCGTTTAGGATAATCGTATCTGAATTGTAGCTTGTATCCGTATTATTATAAGCAAAAGCAATGAGATGGGGCTTGCGGTAACGGTGATTAATCAAGAGATTCTGTGAAATCATAAAGTCTTCATGAGACTCCAATGTCTTAGCTTTTGGATCCACATACCACAGAGCTTCTCGCCACTGAGTCATCCTCTCAAATTCTGCAAGAATTTCCTCTTTATTTATATTCATAGACCATGGCCTATACTGTTTATTCGCCAGAAATTTCTCTGCACGCTTTTTAAAAGACGCTTCACATTCTTGGAAATGAATCATTCTATAAGCCTGTGGTAAAGAAGGAAAAGTTCTCGTTGGATCGGCGAAAGAGAGAGAATTTATACCCCCACATGCCATAATTAAAATTGTGAGTATTATTTTACGCATAAATCCTCCTCGGTGATAGATGATTAATATTTGAGAGTTATTATTTTTTGTCAATGACTTCTCGACAAGATTCATAGACATAAAGGGAAAAAAATGAGATAATTTAAAGTATAGAGTTTATTTATAGGGGCGGGGAGTTTCCAAAAAAATGCAGAACTTAAAAATAAAAATTCTTTCTTTTCTTGTTGGTGTTCTCGTTTATACAACCGCCTTTGCCTTACCTCTTGAATGGCCAAAAGACGGCGTCATTGTTGAACCTGACATGAGCCGTGATCCTCTTATCGCGGCTTTTCACGACGCTAAAAAATCTCTTAAAATTTCAGCTTACAAATTGACAGACGAGCCCATCATCGCGGCCTTGGAAGACGTCGCCAAGAAAGGCATTCCTGTTGATGTGCTTGTGACAAGAAGCATTTTCAAGCGAGAGGGGGAAACAAAATCCGATGAAACACCCTTAGAAAGATTGAAAAAAGCAGGGATTACTGTTCATCAATCGCCTGAATTTTATGCGCAAACTCACCATAAAATGATTCTTGTTGATGATACATATGCCCTGATTGGCACAGGAAATATGGGTTCGGGATCTTTTGATGAATCCAAGGATCGCAAAGCGGAGCGAGATTTCTGGATTACCGTTACCAATCCTGCTCAGATCGCGGAATTAAAAACTGTTTTCAAAGCTGATTTTGAAGGAAAGCGAACGAATCTAAAACGCTCTCTCTTAGTATGGAGCCCAGATCAAGGGCGCACTCCCTTTACAAAGCTGATTAACTCCGCCAAAAAGAGTATTTGGGTGTATCAGCAAGATATTGAGGATCCAGAGATAGCGGGAGCTTTAGCAAAAGCAGCAAAGAATGGTATCGATGTTCGCCTGATGATGATGCCTAATCCTTTCAATAAGCAAAAGGACGGCAACATTCCTAACCAAGAAATGATCCGTCAAGCAGGCGGAAAAGTAGGTCTTATAACCCACGTTGTCGGTCATGCAAAAGCTATGCTCATTGATGTGGGCACTCCACAGGCAAAGGTTTATTTAGGATCTGCAAACTTTTATCCCCCGTCTCTTGATAAAAATCGAGAACTAGGGATTGTTATCTCAGAAAAACCCGCCATCAACACCATAAGCGCTGTCTTTGAAGCGGATTGGCATCAAGCGGACTTTACACCCAGGGAGTTTTAGAGGTTTACCTTAGCACCGGACATTTTCATCTCCTTATGTCATCCGCGGGCTAGAAACGCTTGATTTGCATAGCAAATCTTAGCGTTTTTTGACCCGGGGATCTTTTTGTGGAAATAAGATCCCCGATGAAGAAGCTCTATGTTTTTCTTTGAAAAACAAAGCATTCCTAGCTCGGAGATGACAACAGAAGTCGCTGTAATTTAAAAAACGTTAGGCGTTGAGCACTTAGACTAAGGTCAGGTAGTTCCTATTCCTTTTTCAATGGAATTGCTCTCGACGTGAAATCTGCCCGCGGCCAATCTTCTTCAAACGTAGAAGTTAATTTATTCACAACTGCAGGGTCTGATGTAATAATTCCCAGTTCTCGATTTTTATCAAGGGAAGGGGTGTAAAAATTTGTAGACCCGACTAAAGCCCGAGCAGCAGGAGTTCCTACATCAACCACAACAACCTTAGCATGAACATACAAATGGGTCAGAAGCCCTATCTTGCCCCCGGCCTGGCGAATTTTTTCTTGGCTGGGTAAATTTTCATCCTCGGCTTTAGTAAAAGGAAAAGGGGTCATCATGATCCGCACATCGATACCCTTCCGTGCCGCATGAACCAAAGCCTCCACAATTTCCTTATCTTCAAGACTTTGTTGATAAACAAAAATATTTTTTTTGGCAGACTGAATAAGTTTTAAAAATGGCTCGCGCCCTTGGTCTGGGCTCCACACCAAAAGAGCGTCCTTAAGATTGGTTTTTTTCCCCTTAAAATCATCTTGAAAAACTGTTTGGAGTTCTTTCAACTCTTGAGGATATTTTTCCTTTGTCACTGTAAACCAAAAGTCACGCACACCCTTGTACACAAGATTCCCATCAAAGGCATCCTTATTCATATTTCCAGTGCCTATTAAAGCATAGGCGCCATCAATGATGATCAGCTTGTAATGAGATTGGGCATAAAAGTCAGGAGAGGGTTTGACAATAGCCCCTATTTTTTCCAACTTTTCAAGGGGTGTTTCTATGTTTCCTGCACTTAAATGATCAGCGTGCGCTTCACGTTTGTAGACGCTGTTTGTTACGAGAATCTCAACGACGACGCCTCGTTTTACAGCCTTGGCAAGCTCTGCAATGAGCTCTTCATCTGTTAAGGAGTAAGCTGCAATTCGAATAGATTTTTTTGCCTCTTTAAAAGCGTTAAGCAAAGGATCTCGCTTCATTTGAGGCTGGATAATCAGTCCATCTTTTGGCCAATCAGAGGGTAAGGCTAAGCTTACAGTTGAGAAAAATAAAACAATAAAAAAAGATAAGGACTTAAAGATCTTCATTTTTAAGCACTTACCTTCTTCAAAGCATCTTCTAGAGACATCTCTATCGTCTCCCCCGTCCGGCGGTTTTTGAGTTCACACTGCTTTGAGTCCGCGCTACGAGGTCCTATAATAATCTGCCAAGGAAGACCTATAAGGTCCATATCCGCGAATTTAGCTCCGGCTCCTCGATCTCGATCATCGTAAAGAACCTCAACGCCTGCTTGGAGAAGCTTTTGGTACATCTCATCACAGAGCTGAGTACACGCTGCATTCTTCACATTCATATTGAGGAGGCCCACTTTAAAGGGTGCTACGCTTTCGGGCCAGATAATCCCTGCTTCATCGTGGTGGGCTTCAATGATAGCTGCAGCCAGGCGCGAGATCCCAATGCCGTAAGACCCCATCTCCACAGGAACTTGTTTGCCATCCGAATCCATCACAAAGGCTCCTAACGGAACCGAGTATTTTGTCCCAAAATAAAAGACGTGGCCCACTTCAATACCGCGCGCGGTTTTCAATTTTTCTTGAGGCACAGGACAGGTTTTTGGATCATGGAGCTCATCCGCTGCCGCATAAAGGGTTTGCAGACGATCAAGGGTTAAGGTTGTGACATCTAAGCTTTCATAAGCTGCATCATAAAAGATCTCGCTTTCTCCTGTTTCCGCCAAAATTTGGAACTCGTGACTAAGATTTCCACCAATAGCACCTGAAGAGGCTCTGACAGGAATCGCCGTTAAATTCATGCGGGCAAAGGTCCGCACATAGGCTTCTAACATGGCTTGGTAGGACGCTTTGGCTCCCTCCATAGTTAAATCAAAGGAATAGTTGTCTTTCATCAAGAATTCCCGCCCGCGCATCACCCCAAAGCGAGGGCGAATTTCATCCCGGAACTTCCATTGAATGTTGTAAAAACGCTTCGGCAAGTCACGATAGCTTTTGATAAACCGCGCAAAAATATCAGTAATCACTTCTTCCGCCGTCGGACCATAGAGCATCTCGCGCTCATGACGATCCTTCATGCGGAGCATTTCCTTCCCATAGTCGTGATACCGTCCGCTTCTCTCCCACAGTTCTGCAGGTTGGATGGTGGGCATCAAAACCTCAAGGCTGCCCGCCCGGTCTTGTTCTTCCCGTACAATCTGCTCAATTTTTTTTAGAACTTTAAGCCCCAAGGGGAGCCAGGTGTAAATTCCCGACGTCACTTGCGTAATCATTCCTGTCCGTAACATCAAGCGATGGGACATAATTTGAGCCTCTTGAGGCGTTTCCTTTAAGGTAGGGTAAAAATAAACAGAGGATCGCATGGTATTTATTCCAGACACACTTTTTTGATTTTATCTTCAAGAGAGTAGACCGTTTTTTAAAAAAGTCCAGTTTTTTGAACGGCCATTTTGTATTTTCAAACCAAGGTTCCAGGGGAGAGAAGAGACTTGGTTAAAATACTTCAATTAACAACAGAAGCTTTTCAGTAACCTCCTGAACAACGGCTGGCAACGCTTTTTCTTCAAACTTAACTTTACAAACTTTCCAATCTAAACTTTTGATATGGTCAGCTAAAACAACACCTTTTATGTTTTGTTGAGAGAATAGCCTGACCTCAAAAGGATATCCTTTTATCTGGCTTGTAATGGGACATACAAGAAAGAGTCCGACTTTCTGATTATAAGAGAGAGGAGAAATCACTAAGGCGGGTCGCGTCTTTTTTACTTCTACACCTTGGCTTGGATCAAATTCTATCCAGACAATATCTCCTCGTTCTGGAATATAAGTATTACTTTTACCAGAATTCTTTCCCACGCACGTCCCCCGTTAAGGTTTCTTCATGAATGTTTTCTGGAGTTATCTCAGCAACTAATGATTCGAGAGAATAGCCTTTTTTAATCACAATATGATGATTTTCAATAGAAATATCGACAGTGGCCCCCTCATGAATACCAATTTTATCAGCTATAACACGTGGGATTCTAAGCCCCAGGCTATTTCCCCATTTTGTGACGCTCATTAACACAAAAAATACCTCCTATGTATATACATAGTATATCTATTTAAGAAGAAAAATCAAGTTTTTTAAGTAGGCTGTGTCCTGTCTTAATCATTTGTTTAAATAAATAGTGTATTATTAAGTATAGATGTCATTAAAATGAGATGGAAAAACGATCATGAAGATAGAAACATTTACTTATAAAAGTAACGAAGGATGGTCAATCAAAACCTTTCCTGATCTAGATTCAGAACAGACCCTTATTCTAATTTTTGCAGCTCCAGAAATGATGAGTAACTCATCCCCCATTCAAGAACTATGCCAACATTATCCCACATCTAAAATAATAGGATGCTCAAGTGCGGGTGAAATTTCAGGCTCTCACATCTACGATAAAAGTTTGTCCGTAGCTGTTGCGCATTTTAAAAAAACCCCCCTTAAAATTGTAAGAGCTGAAATTAACAACATGGAGAAATCCTTCCAGGCTGGAGAATATATAGCACACGAGCTTAAAAAAGATGATTTAAAAGGAATTTTTGTTTTGTCAAATGGATTGCTCGTTAATGGTTCAGAACTCGTAAGAGGCTTAAACACGGTATCAGACGAAAATGTTGTGATCAGTGGAGGCTTAGCTGGAGATGGGCCTCGCTATAAAGAAACCTGGACTATCTTTAAGGGAGAAATTTTTAAAAATAGCATTGTGGCTGTCGGATTTTACGGAGACAACATTCAAATTGGTTTTTCTTCTCGAGGAGGATGGGACGTATTTGGACTTGAACGCTATATTACCCGTTCAAAAAATAATATCCTCTATGAACTTGATGGCCAACCAGCCCTTAGACTCTATAAAGAATATTTAGGGGAAAAAGCTAGTGAGCTCCCTTCTGCTGGTCTTTTTTTTCCCTTAGCTATTCGTCAAAATCAAACCGATAAAACTCCTCTTGTGAGGACAATCGCGGCTATCAATGAAGAAGATCAATCCCTAACCTTTGCAGGAGATGTCCCCACAGGATATTTAGCCCAGCTAATGCGCGCCAATTTTGATCGATTAATTGCAAGTGCTGGAGATGCTGGAGAGAGCGCAATAAGCAAAATCAAAAAGGTGGAAGAGGGATCCATCCTCTCTATCGCCATCAGTTGCGTTGGAAGACGGCTTCTCCTTGGAGAAAGAACAGAAGAAGAAGTGCAAGCTGTTTTAGATTCTCTTCCTAAGGGAACAAAACAGGTAGGATTTTATTCCTATGGAGAACTTTCTCCCACTATTCCAGGCACATGTGACTTCCATAACCAAACGATGACTCTGACTACACTATCTGAAAAGTAAGGTATCCATTTTATTTTTTAAAAATAGACCAAAGGGAAGCTTTTATGGGATTAAGTCAATTGCTTAAATTACAGTTAAATCGACTGAGCATAGATCCAGAGAGTCTTCCTCGTCTTCCACAATGGAAGGAATTTTTAGAACGCGTAAATAAGGCTTATCTAGACGGAGAGCAAGAGCGTTATCTTCATGAGCGTTCAATGGAAATTTCGTCTCGCGAGTTTATGGAATTAAATAAAAAATTAGAAGATGCTCAGCACATTGCAAGGCTTGGATATTGGGAGGCTGATCTCTCAAACAACAGAGTTTTTTGGTCAAAAGAACTTTATCTTCTTCACGGTCTAGACTCAAGTCTGGGTCCTCCTGATTACGCGCAATTTCTAGAAATGATCCATCCGGAAGATCGTTCTCGCATGAGAAAATTGCTTGAGGCAGAACATCGTCAAGGAGTGAATTATGAAAATGAGCTCCGAATAGAAGGGCCAAACAAGGAATATCGATGGTTTCATGCTATCTTTCATCAGAGCTTAAAAGACAAAACGAATATTCTAAAAGGAGTTGCCATAGATATTACAGAACGCAAAAGGGCAGAAATAGAAATAGAATCTTTACATCAACAAATTATTCAATCCGCACGATACGCTGGTATGGCCGATATTGCGGCCTCAACTCTTCATAATATAGGAAATGTATTAAATAGCGCAAAAGTTTCATTAGAACTAGTGAAAGAATATATATCCAGATCTGAATTCAAAAAATTTGATAAACTCGAGATATTATTAAAAGAGCATCAATCAAACTTATCTGAATATTTTTGTGAAGATGCACAAGGAAAATTAATCCCTGAATATCTCGTCGCTTTGATTCAAAATCTAAAAAATGAATACGTTCTCGTCTCTCAAGAAATAAACAACATTGGCGCAAATATGGCTCATATCAGTGACATCATCACGACACAAAATGATATGAGTCGTTCTACAGAACTACTAGAAAAAGTTTTTCTCCCTCAAGTTATTGATGAAGCCCTTAGGATGGCTGGGACTTCATTTGAACAATACAATATTCAAATTGAAAAAAAATATGAAAAAGTCCCTTTGATACTTATTGATAAAATAAAACTGCTTCAAATTCTCATTAACCTCATTCGAAATGCCAAAGATGCCTTGATGGAAAATCAAAAAAACGATGAAAAAATAGTCAGAATTTATCTCGAAGAAGATAAGTCCACAAAGAATCTCATTATTAAAATGAGGGATAATGGTATTGGAATTTTACCAGAAAATCTTACAAAAATTTTTTCTTCCGGGTTTACGACAAAAGAAAAGGGACATGGTTTAGGTTTGCATATGAGTGCCCTAAACGCCAATGATCTTGGAGGAACGTTAACTGCCGAAAGCAAAGGAATCGGAAAAGGAGCAACTCTAACGCTTATTTTTCCAAAAGTAGAAGCGAAGGAAGTGCCTCAATAATTTTAAGCATGAGATAGGTTGAGATGGAAGAAATTATAAATAAAAGTAAAGATTTTAGGATCATTATTATTGATGACAACCCATCAATTCACCAAGACTTTATAAAAATCTTAACGCCTATAGAGCAAACCAATGAATTAGAATCTCTAGAAGAAAAGATATTTGGCTCTCCAATTAAGCAAAACACCTCTTTGCCTCAGTTTTATATCGATACCGCGAGCCAAGGGCAAGAAGGGCTAGAAAAAATTAAAAGTGGTTTAAAGGAGGAGAAACCCTATGCTCTTGCCTTTGTAGATATCCGTATGCCCCCCGGTTGGGATGGCATTGAAACCATCAAACGTATTTGGGAAGTTGATCCAAACATTCAAATTGTTATTTGTACCGCTTATTCTGACTATACTTGGGAAGAAACAATTGAACAATTGGGGATGTCTGACAACCTTCTTATCTTAAAAAAACCCTTTGATAATACAGCCGTGCGACAACTTACTGCAGCTCTTACGGCAAAATGGGATTTAATGCGAGAAGTAAGAGAACACACGGCATTCCTTGAAAAAAACATAGAAGAGAGAACAACATCTCTCCGGCACTCTCTTTCATTAAGCCGTTCCACTCTTGAATCCTCCAACGATGGGATCATTGTTTTCGATAATGCAAAAAATATTATTGATTATAATAAAAAATTCATTGAATTATGGCAAATTTCTCCTGCTATCATAGAATCAAAAGATTATAATATATTAATTGAATCTATGCTCTCTCAATTAGAAAATCCCAATGAATACCTTAAGAAAGAAAAGGAACTGAATCGCAATCCGGAAGAAATATACATTGGGCAGATTAATTTTAAAGATAATCGCATCTTTGAACTGTATACTCAGCCTGAAAAGCTCGAGGAAAAAACAATAGGTCGTGTGTGGAGTTTTCGTGATGTTACAAAACGTATTTTGCTCGAGAAGAAACTAAAAATTCAAGCCACTCATGATTCCTTAACTGGCCTTCCGAATCGAGTTTTATTGTTAGATCGTATTCAACATGCTCTTGCTTCTGCAAAAAGAAGTAATCAAAGAGTGGGCATATTATTTTTTGATTTAGATAGATTCAAACTCGTCAATGATAGTTTAAGTCATCATGCAGGAGATGAACTTCTCAAAGCTGTTGCAAAGCGATTAAAGGGAACCGTTCGTGGCGAAGATACAATTGCGAGACAAGGAGGAGATGAGTTTGTTGTCGTTGTTCCTAATTTAAAAAATGAAAAAGAGATCGAAAAAGTTGCTAAAAAACTATTGGATGTTTTTAAAACTCCCTTCAAAATTTCTAATAAAAATATTGTCATAAGCGCAAGTATAGGCATTACTCTTTACCCAAGAGATGGAAAAACTCCAGAAATTCTTTTGAGGAATGCAGATCTTGCGATGTATAGAGCCAAAGGACTGGGAGGCAACCAATTTCAATTCTACTCAGACGAACTTAGTAAAGAGTCTAAAGTTAGATTGGAAAGAGAAAATGAATTGCGCCATGCAATTGAAAACAATGAATTTTATTTATATTATCAGCCTCAGTTTGATATAAACACTAAAGAAGTTCTAGCTGTTGAAGCTCTTATCCGATGGAATCATCCAAAGCGAGGCATTATGCTGCCTATGGACTTTATTCCTATAGCCGAAGAGACAGGACTTATTATTCCTATAGGAGAATGGGTGTTACGAGAAGCTTGTAAGCAAAATAAGAAATGGCAAGAAATGGGGCTGCCTCCTTTTTGTGTAGGAGTCAACGTTGCAAGCCAGCAATTAAAGTTTAACAAATTCGCCCATGTTATAAAGAAAATTTTGAAGGAAACAGGATTAGAACCTCGTTATCTTGAAGTAGAAATAACTGAAAACGTCATTATAGCGAACCCTGAAATTGTTGCTAGAATCAATGAAATCAGCGACATCGGAGTTAAAATTGCCTTAGATGATTTTGGAACGGGTAATTCTACTTTATCCAATCTTACAAAAATTCACATTGATCGATTGAAAATCGATAGGTCCTTCGTACAAAATATTAGTATAGACAATAGTGATGAAGTCATCATTCAAGCTATTATCGATATGTCTCATAGTTTGAATTACGAAGTTCTCGCAGAAGGAGTGGAGACCCAACAACAGCTGGATTTTCTAAAAAAGAAACATTGTGAGATTATTCAAGGATTTTACTTTGGAAAGCCTATGAGTACAGCTGATCTAGAAAAACTTCTTCAAGCTATTCCTAAAAACTCATAATTCAGGTGCAGAATTTTCTCTTCTTAAAGTCTAAACTCTTCACCTAAGTAAACACGCCGAACAACAACGTCGGCGACAATTTCTTCAGGAACTCCTTCTCTTAAAACCACTCCTTCATTGATAATATAGGCTCTATCTACAATACCAAGAGTATCCCGGACATTGTGGTCTGTAATAAGAACGCCAATGTTTTTATTTTTGAGATGGGCAATAAGATTTCGAATTTCTGCAACAGCAATCGGATCAATTCCGGCCAATGGCTCATCAAGAAGCATAAAATGAGGGTTGCTTGCTAACGCCCGCGCAATTTCTGTCCGCCGTCTTTCTCCCCCTGATAAAGCAAGGGCAGGCGACTGGCGAATATGTTTAATGGAAAACTCATCCAGAAGGAGTTCCAAACGTTCTTCTCGAATATCATAATCAGGTTCTGACAGCTCTAAAACAGCTCGAATGTTATTTTCAACGGAAAGCCCCCTAAAAATAGATGTTTCCTGAGGAAGATAACCAACACCAAGACGCGCCCTTCGATACATAGGCAAGAGAGTGACATCATAATTGTCTAAAAAAACAGATCCCTCATCCGCCTTAATTAACCCTGTAATAATAGAAAAGCAGGTTGTTTTCCCCGCGCCATTAGGACCCAACAAGCCTACGGCTTCTCCACGTTTAACATGGATACTCACGCCATTAACCACCGTCCGTCCGCCGAAGGACTTCTTTAAATTTTTGGCCCCAAGCCCCATCGCTGAAGCGGCCGCTTGTTCTGAAGATGATGTCATGTTCAAGGAATATACCACTCCTCTTAAAATCGCAAGGGCCGTGGATCTTCTGTATAGGTGTTATATACCCGCGCATCTGCGTCCCCCACATAAGGATCATCGACAATATGAGCTGTCAAAAAAATAACAAGCTCTGTCACCTTTCTTTCATCATCTTTTCCTTTCGCAAACTCTCCAAAAAAAGGAATACTGTCCGCAACGGGAATAGATGCGGTGGCATAACTTGATCGATCTTCCATCAGACCGCCCATTACCAAGACTTGCCCCGACCTCATCTTTAAAACCGAATCAAGTTCTCTCACCTGCACCACAGGAACGGTAGACTTAACTTTTTGATGGGACTTAATAGACACCGCTGGATCTTCCACTTCCTTCTGAACCCGTGAAATAGTTGGGCGTAAAGTCATGGTAATCTCTCCTGTTTGAAGATTGATAGAAGGCTGTACCACCATAACGAGCCCAATGGGCACTGTCATGGCATCGCTTGATATATTTTCAATATCTGGCTTTCCTTCCGCTTGGAAAAACCGTTCAAATTCAAGATGAAAAAAGACCTCATTCGTTGCAACTTTCAACATAGCTGGCTGATTATTCATGACTGTTAGACGAGGGTTAGAGAGGATGCGAACTGTTCCAAATTTTTTGACCAAATTTAAAACAGCTGAAAATTTTTCATGATCCACAGCAAAGGTGAAAACATCTCGCGCAATTTGCGTCCCTGCAAGAGCCCCTAAAGGAGCCATGACATGCACATCTCCTCCCAACTGACTCCAATTGATTCCTGTTTTATAGGCATTATCAAGAGTCACTTCGATAATTTTGGCCTCAATAGTCACTTGCGCCAGAGTGGTTTGTTGGAGTTTTTTAAGATAATCTGAAATTTGCTCATGTTGCTTAGAGGTAGCCACCACAGACACAAGACCTGCTTGTTTATGAAAAGTATAGCGCTGACCCTCTAACGTGGGAGAACTTAAAATCATTTTGATGTTTTGTTCAAGTTCCGCCCAAAAATCCACAAGAGTTGTAGCCGCAAGGATACTGTTAGATCCATTATCTGCTCGTTTTTGTGTCTCAAGAGGAGAAAAAACATCTGTTGAGACGGAAATCCGATTTTCACTCTTGCGAGAGTTGCTTAAAAACTGAATATTATACGTTACAAAATAGGGTTTATCTGGTTCAATTAAAATGCGACTTCCTTGAATTTGAAAACGGTGATCAGTGAGTGAGCAAATATCTCGAATGACTTCAATAAATGGCATTTTGTGAGCCCTATAAAAAATTCCTTCAGTCCCATACCCCACGTCTGAACTTAAACCTATTCCAACCCCCACTTGACGACTCAGCTCCATAAACACACTTTTTAAGGGAACGGATTCTTGTAGAGTCAAAGAGACCTCTTTGCGCATAGCACAAGTTAAAGAAGGTGTTTTAGAAGCAGAAAAACATTGAGGACGAAAAGAAAGAATCGGCTTTTGACAGAGAGGTGCTTTCGTAATTTTTTCATAATCTTCTTTTTGAAGCTTAAGAACTGTATCATGAAATTGGCGGTGCTCAATTAGGTCACACCCTCCCAAGATGCTTAATAGCCCCCCTATTAAGACAAACCGCTTTGTCATCATATCGTCTTTTCCTTTTCTATCATAAAAGTGTAAAAGACTTTAATCAAATTTTTCAATAAAAATGATTGAATGAAGATGGGAATTCGAAGATTCGACCCTTAAAGCCAAGAAAACATAACTTCTTTAATCAGGAAAAAACTTGGAAAATTTTTGCCAACCACCATGGCTGTCCTCTTGATCCAAAGTCTCCTTTAATTGCAAGAGCGATCCTTAAAGAGTTTTTAACCTTTTTTAGTAACTCCAGGATGTCTTACAAAGTAAAAATTGAAGACGTTCAATCTTGGAAAACAACACATTATCCTGATATTCAGGACACTATCTCTTATGTACTTTCACGGGGAAAAAACCGTTTCCAACTGATCAATACTCAAACAGGGGTCGATAAATTAGAAGTCTTAGACTCGTATGGATCAAGATTTTACATCACCAAGTGGTGACTATTATGGTTCGTAGTTAAAAAAATAATTTAAGCTCTTTTAATTTTGGCCAGCAACTCTTGATGAAGGACAAGCTCTTCTGGGGTGGGAGCATGAGGGCGGGGAGGACGTTGAGGTTTTCCATCCCGTATTTCTTTCGTCTCATTTTGAGAGGGAGATGAAAAATTAAAAGAAAGGCCGGGTTGTTTCCCCCCGATAAGCTCTAAGTAAACTTGAGCTAAAAGTTCAGCATCTAAAAGAGCACCATGCTTGTTTCTGGCCTTATTATCGACTCCAAAACGCTTACATAGGGCATCCAAGCTTGCAGGAGACCCCGGAAATTTTTTGCGTGCCATTGTCAACGTATCCACGGCTCTGCTAAAGGGAATCTCTGGCCAATCATAGCCTTTAAGTTCCGCATTTAGAAATTTCATATCGAATTTTGCATTGTGAATCACAAGAGGAGCCTCTTCAATAAACTCTAAAAAAAGAGCGGCTACGTCTTGAAAAGGAGGGTGATCTTTTAAAAATTCATAAGAGAGTCCATGAACTTCGTAAGCGTCTTGGGGAACTTCTCGGTTAGGATTAATATAAGTATGAAAAAAACGCCCTGAAGGAACATGATTAATAAGTTCGATACACCCAATCTCAACAAGGCGGTGGCCTTGGCTGGGTTCAAACCCCGTTGTTTCTGTGTCTAGGACGATTTCCCTTATCATAAAACTCCCTTTTTAAAATTGCCGGCCACTCTCCTGTCCATGAAGGGGAAGGCTGTTGAGAGAGAAGCGAGACGATCTCTTGGATCTTTTTTAAAGAACTCTCCTTCTCTCGTCCAGTCGAAACGATAAAATCTGCATACTTTAATCTTTCCTTTTCAGGCATTTGCTGAGATTCAAAAAAGTTAAATTTCTCAAGAGACATTCCATGACGTTTCAAAACACGCTTCTTTCTTAAAGAATACGGGGCTGTCGCAATGACAATGTAATGACAGTATTTATCCAAGCCCACTTCAAAAAGGAGGGGAACATCAAGGACAACCAAAGGATCACTTTGTTTTTGATGAAATTCAAGAAAATCCTTTTGAATTTTAGCAAGGTGAGGATAAAGAATCCCCTCTAGAATCCTCAATTGATCTGGAGAAGAAAGAGTATATTCTCCTAAGAGAAATCGATCAATCTTCCCTTTCACAAACACATCTGGCCATAATGCCTTGATTTTCTGGGATACGAGAGGATCAGACTCAAGAAGTGTATGAATGACCGTATCAGAGCAAAGAACGGGAACGCCAAGAAGTTGGAAAAACTGAGACAGGGTGGATTTCCCAGCTCCCATCGCCCCTGTTAACCCTATAATCCACACAAGAAAACTCCTTCTGAGGATAAGCTGTGAAAATTCTGTTGATAAAAAGAGGAAAATTTATCTATTTTTCCCCTTGTAGTGGATAACTTAGAGTTATTATCATAACCATTCTCCTGGGAGTTGTTTTCCTCCCTTGTGTGAATAAACTCAGGTTTTAAAACTTTTCCCATAATGCTCCCTTACTTATCCCATGGATAAAAACAGAAGAGTCTCTGATATTATTCCTATTTTTCATATTTTCTACATAATTCAGTTTAAAAAAAATAAGAGCTGTGGAAAACATATTCCTGTAGAAAAAAGAAGGGATAAAATTTTATCCCCAATATTCAGAGGACATACTACCACAACTTCCTTTAATAATTTATAGATAAGAGGAATAAGGATAAAACATGTCAAAATTTTTAGCTCTCTTTCAGGGAGAAGTTTTTCAAAGCCCTCCCCTTTGGTTTATGAGACAAGCAGGAAGGTCTCTTCCCGAATATCTTGAAGTACGGAAAACGTGTAAAACTTTTCTTGATCTTTGTTATTCTCCTGAGCTCGCGGCTAAGGTGACTCTTCAACCGCTTGAGCGATTTGGTTTTGATGCAGCTATTTTGTTTTCAGATATTCTTGTTATTCCTGACGCACTTGGCCAACGGGTATCTTTTGAAGAAGGAAAAGGACCGCGGCTTTCCCCTCTTTATTTGTCTTCCTTTCAAAAATTTCTGTCTTTTTCTCGTTTTTTTGAGAAATTAATACCTGTTTACGAAGCTATCCGCTTGGTGAAAGACAAGGCTTCACCCCTTATTGGATTTTCCGGCGCTCCTTGGACTTTGGCTCTTTATATGTTAGAGGGAGAAGGGACGCGTGATTTTGGAAAAGCAAAGCAGATAGCGTTTTCAGATGAAGAGGCTTTTTCTAATTTATTAGCCTTTTTAACAAAGGCTATTTCTCTTCACTTGATTGAGCAAGTGAAAGCAGGAGTTGACGCTATTCAACTTTTTGAATCGTGGGCGGGGCATTGTCCTGCAACGCATGTTTCAAAATGGATTCTTGAACCCACAAAAGCCATCGTAACGGCTCTTAGGAAGGAATTCCCGACCCTTCCTCTTATAGGTTTTCCTAAGGGAATTGGGGCTAACCTTCTTTCCTATGGACATGATGTAGGCCTTTCTGCTGTGAGCCTTGATGCTGGTGTTCCTTTGTCATGGGCTTCTGAAAATCTTCCGAAAAGCTTAATTTTTCAAGGAAATTTAGATCCTCTTTTGCTTGTTACAGGAGGAGATTCTTTAAAAAGAGGAATTCACTCTATCCATCAAGAAATGAAGGGACGACCCTACATCTTTAACTTAGGTCATGGGGTCCTCCCGCAAACACCCCTCCCTCATCTAGAAGATTGTGTTAAATGGGTGCGGGCCCTTGCATGAAAAAAACAGCTATTATTCTTTTTAACCTTGGGGCACCAGCTTCGGAGAAAGATATTTACCCTTTTCTTTTTAGCCTCTTCTATGATCCTGCTATTCTCTCTTTTCCTAATCCCTTTCGGTATGTTCTTGCAAAAGCAATCGCAACCACGCGCCTCCCTAAAGCAAAATCTATTTATACCCCCTTAGGAGGAGGATCTCCCCTTCTTCAGAATACACTGGCTCAAGCTTCTGCTCTTGAGAAAGAGTTGGGAAAAGGGCATCGGGTTTTTGTGGCGATGCGTCATGCGCCTCCTTTGATCTCCGATGTGTTTACGGATGTAAGGGCCTTTGAACCAGATGAGGTTGTTCTTCTTCCCCTCTATCCTCAATATTCAACAACGACCACAGAGTCTGCTTTTAAAATGTGGAAAAAGACCGTGCGAGGGTGGGACGTTCTTACACACTTTATCTCCTCTTATCCTACACAAACAGGATTTTTAAAAGCTCTTCAGGATCTTACCCATCCTCTTTATGAGAAAGCGCGAAAGCATGGTACTCCTCAGGTTCTTTTAACAGCACACGGTCTTCCTGAAAAAACAATTAAGAGAGGAGATCCTTATCAGTCTCAAGTGGAAGAAACCTCTCGAAAACTTGCAGAAATTCTTTCGTTGAAAGATGCTATCCTGTGTTATCAAAGTCGTGTTGGCCCCCTCAAATGGATAGGTCCTTCTCTTGAGGAGGAAATCATCAAGGCTTCTCGTCTTAAACGGCCTCTCGTGATTATTCCTCTTTCCTTTGTTTCTGAACATTCAGAAACCCTTGTGGAGCTTGATATGACTCTTCGAAATCTAGCTCTTAAAGAAGGTTGTCCCGCCTACGAGCGAGTTCCTGCTGTTCACATTCATCCTTTTTTTATTGAAGGCTTGGCATCTTTGGTTAAGCTAGCCTCATGTAAAATTTTATGATATACACGTGCTGCTTATAGCTATCGAGAGACTTCCCTGACGATGTTTTCTGAGTACTACTCTATTCTTTTAGCCCTTCATCTTTTAGCTGTGATTGCTTGGATGGCGGGGCTTCTTTATTTGCCGCGTCTTTTTATTTATCATCTTGAATTTGATGTAGGATCAAAGGGTTATCTGACTTTTTGCACGATGGAAGAAAGACTTTTAAAAATAATTATGCGTCCTGCGATTGTTTTAACTTTCCTTTTTGGAATTTTTTTGGCTTTTGCGGCAAATGCGTGGTCTTCTCCTTGGTTTCACATAAAACTTCTTCTTGTTCTTTTGCTCGCCGCTTTTCATGGGTTTCTTGTTCATATCGCAAAACAATATGCTCGTGGAGAGAAACCTTCTTTTTCTCGAAAAGCGCTTGTTTTTTTGAATGAAATTCCTTTCTTGTTGGCCATTTTCATTGTCTTTTTGGCTGTTTTGAAACCGCATTAAAAAATAAGCCTTGAATTTTTAGAAAAGATTTGTCATTAGTATAAAAAATATTCTTTCCTCATTTCCCAGTGAAAATTCATGAACTTAAAAACTTTAAAGTCTAAGACGCCTGTTGAGCTTTTATCCTTAGCGGAAGAACTTAATATCGAAAATGCGAGCACCTTACGAAAACAAGATATGATGTTTTCGATTCTCAAAAACATGGCCGAAAAAGGAGAAACCATTTTTGGTGGTGGGGTTGTCGAAATTTTACAAGATGGCTTTGCTTTTCTCAGATCTCCCGAGGCTAACTATTTACCAGGACCGGATGATATTTACGTTTCTCCAAGTCAAGTGCGTAAATTTGCAATGAGAACAGGGGATACGGTTGAGGGTGAAATTCGAGCCCCCAAAGATGGAGAACGCTATTTTGCTCTTTTAAAAGTAAATACCATTAATGGACAAGCTCCAGACGTTATCAAGCATCGGCTTAATTTCGATAACTTAACCCCCCTTTATCCTGATGAAAAAATTAATCTTGAAATTGATGACCCTACCTACAAAGACCTCACCCCACGTGTTATTGAGCTTGTTGCGCCTATAGGAAAAGGACAGCGCGCTCTTATTGTGGCTCCTCCGCGCTCGGGAAAAACAGTGATGATGCAAAATATTGCTCATTCTATTGCAAAGAATCATCCTGAAGTTACTTTAATGGTTTTGTTAATTGATGAACGCCCCGAAGAAGTAACGGATATGGCTCGCTCTGTGAAGGGAGAAGTCATTAGCTCAACCTTTGATGAGCCCGCAACGCGACATGTTCAAGTGGCTGAAATGGTTATTGAAAAAGCAAAACGTCTTGTGGAATTAAAAAATGATGTTGTGATTCTTTTGGATAACATCACACGTCTTGCTCGTGCCTATAATACGGTTATTCCTTCTTCTGGAAAAGTGCTTACAGGGGGGGTAGATGCTAATGCTCTGCAGCGTCCGAAAAGATTTTTTGGAGCGGCTCGGAATATCGAAGAAGGAGGCTCTCTTACTATCATTTCTACAGCCTTGGTAGACACTGGCTCTCGAATGGACGAGGTCATTTTTGAAGAGTTTAAAGGAACAGGAAACTCTGAAATTGTTTTGGACCGTAAACTTTCTGATAAACGAACCTTTCCAGCTATCGATATTACAAAATCAGGAACGCGAAAAGAAGAGCTTTTGGTTGGTAAGGATCTTCTTTCAAAAATGTGGGTTCTCCGTCGTGTACTGATCCCTATGGGAACAATGGATGGAATGGAATTCCTGCTTGAAAAGCTTCGCAATACCAAAAATAATTCTGAATTTTTTGATTCTATGAATTCCTAGGGCGTAAATTGTTTCACGTGAAACAATTTGAGAGGGAAAATGTTTCACGTGAAACAATTTGCCATCTTCACATTTATGAAGCTCTTCTCGAAAAATGGCAGAAAAAGATAAACTTAGTCTCTTCCTCAACCCTTTCACATCTTTGGGAACGTCATTTTGAAGATTCTCTTCAACTTCTTCCTTACCTTCCGAAAGTAAAGTCAACACTTATTGATCTTGGGAGTGGGGGAGGATTTCCAGGGCTTGTTTTAGCGATTTGTAAAAAAGAAACTTTAGAGGTGACTCTTGTAGAATCAGACCTCCGAAAGTGTCTTTTTTTGGAAAATGTTTCACGTGAAACATTTTCATATCCAAAAATTCTCCGATCACGTATCGAATCTCTTACCGCTCTTAAAGCAGATGTCATCACAGCACGTGCCCTTGCGCCTCTTCCCCATCTTTTGGAGTATGCTTATCCTTTGATGAAAGCCACGTCTTTTTGCCTTTTTTTAAAAGGAAAAGAAGTAGAAAAAGAAATTGAAACGGCCAAAAAAAAATGGGAGTTTTGTCTTGAAATGTTTCCTAGTTTAACAGATTCTGACGGAAGACTTTTAAAAATATCTCACTTAAAGAGGATTATTCCCCATGGCTAATATTATTGCTGTTGTCAATCAAAAGGGAGGAGTGGGAAAAACAACAACTACGGTGAACCTTGCAACAGCTCTTTCTGCTGTAGGAAAAAAAAATCTTCTGATTGATTTTGATCCTCAAGGAAACGCGACAACAGGCTTAGGAGTGATGGGAAAAGAGACAGTTGTGGGAAGTTATGAGGTTCTCATCGGGAAAATAAGTGCAGAAAAGGCTGTTCAAAAAACATCGATTCCTCACCTTTATCTTATGCCGGCCAGTCTCCATCTCTCAGGCGCAGAAGTAGAGCTTGTGAATAAGTCATCGCGAGAGAGATGTCTTCTTGTAAATCTTGAAAAATTATCTTCTTCCTTTGATTATATTTTTATTGATTGTCCCCCATCTTTGGGACTTTTAACCTTAAATGCTCTTGTTGCCGCCGATAAGGTTCTTGTTCCTCTTCAATGTGAATTTTATGCTTTGGAAGGACTAAGCCAACTTCTTTATACTATTGGACAAGTTCGTAAAAATTTTAATCCCCATCTTGATCTCCAGGGAATTGTCCTGACGATGTTTGATAATCGGAGTAGTCTCAGCACTCAAGTTGCTAATGACGTTCGTCAGCACTTAAAGGAAAAAGTTTATAAAACGCACATCCCTCGAAATGTACGCGTTGCTGAGGCCCCTTCCTTTGGAAAGCCGGCCGTTGTTTATGATTTAAAGTGTCAAGGATCTCAAGCCTATATTCAACTCGCAAAAGAAATTTTATCTCAAGAAGGAGAGCTAGCTGCATGAACGAAATGAAAAAAAATGCTTTGGGAAGAGGGCTTTCTTCACTTTTAAATCCTACTGAAACTGAAGAGAAAGCGGTTCCAATCATAAATCTCCCTTTGGATTCTATTCAAAAAGGATCTCTCCAACCGCGTAAACATTTTCCAGAAGACGATTTACAAGAACTTGCGAGTTCTATTCGGGAAAAAGGGGTATTGCAGCCTATTTTAGTGCGTACTTTTTCTCTTTCAGAGAAAAAATATGAACTTATAGCGGGAGAGCGTCGTTGGAGAGCTGCAAAAATAGCAGGACTTGAAGAAATTCCGGCGATTGTAAGAAATTTTTCTGACGCTGAAGCTTTAGAAATTGGACTTTTAGAAAATATTCAGCGCCAAGATTTAAATCCGATTGAAGAAGCTGAGGGGTATCATCGTTTAGCGGAAGAGTTTGATCACACCCAAGAATCTCTTTCTCGTATTTTAGGAAAAAGTCGAAGTCATATCGCGAATACCTTACGGTTATTAACTTTGCCCAAGACCGTTCAAGAGTATTTGGTAACAGGAAAACTTTCTGCAGGTCACGGACGTTCTCTCATAGGTCTTGAAAATCCGGAACATATCGCAGATATGATTATCTCGCGACGATTAAATGTTCGTCAAGCAGAAGCCCTTGCAAAACAAAAAGAAGAACAAACTCATTCTCTTTCTTCATCTGATTCAGAAAGAGAAATTTTGCAAAAGCAGCTGTCGGATCTTTTGGGAACTTCGGTTGAACTTATTTTAAAAGGGGGAGGAGGAAAAATAGCCATTCCTTTTAAAAACCCAGTAGAATTAGATGTTCTTATTAAGAAATTTAATCAACTAAATCTAAAAGAAGAAAATCCTCTTCATAATGTTGACCTCATGAGAGCGTGGAGCTGATCCTCCTCAAATTGTTTCACGTGAAACAATTTTTGCTAAAAGGCCTTGAGAAACGTGAGAAGAGGTAAAGGCAGCATATTTTATCTTGTACTCAAGAAAGAGAAGGGTTTCTAAAAAATTTTGGATCTCTTCTCCTTGCCAGCGTAAGAGAGCTGATTCAAAAAGAGGGACGTCTTTAAAAAAAACAGGGGGTGTAAGTTTTTGCCAAGGGATTGTTTTTGGAGACCTTTTGTAAGGTAAAAGATCAAAAAGTGTCAAAAAAGACCGGGTGAGACCCCTCAAAAAAGCAATAAGATCATAGGAAGAGAGAAGTGACAACAGCTCTGTTGCCTTTTTTATATCTCTCAAAAGAAAAGCATCACGAAGAGGAGTAAAATCATCGAGAGATGATTGGCTCTCTAAAAATGACTCATAGTGAACTTCTGAACATTCTCCAAAAAGTTTAATTTTTTGTAAGGCACACAAAAGCCCTCTATAATCGTTCTGATAAGCTTTAAAGAGAGAGGCTTTAAATGACACAGGGAGGTTTGTTTCTCCCACTATAAACTCAAATTCAGAGGTTGTTATCAAAGAGGTGTAAGCTCCAATTGCAAGACACCGAGGGGTGTTTGTAAAATGAGTGACAAGTTTTGAGGTCGCACGAGCTTTTTCTGATGTAAAAATAAAGATATCCTCTTGCAGGTGTTCGAGATGAGGAATGATTTTATCCGTAACTTGGGGAACAAGGGTTAGAGAAGGTCCAAGATCTTCTTTAAAAAGCGAAAGCGAAGAAGAGGAAGCATTTAAAAGCTCCGTTTCTGTCTTGATATGGAGAGGGAAGGAAATTTTTTTTTGTATAAAAAAAATAGCTCTTTCAAAGACTGTGGTATCATTTCCAAAAATAAAAAAATGATTAAATTTATTAAGGGACGTTTGAAAGAGGGACGAAAAGTTAATTTTTGTCATTATTATCCAAATAAGCACTGACAAGAAGTTTTATTTTTTCTGCAAGAACACGAAGAGCTTCTTTTTTTGCGTACTCCTTAGCGATAGAATCAGAATAATAATTTTCACTTAGTACAGCAAAAGAGTTAATAGAACTCGTGCAATGACTATAAACAATTCTGCAACAACGATCTCTTAATAATATGGCGGCTGTTAATGTTACTTGCTGACGACTTGTTGTTTCATCTCGTAAAATTCCCGTATCAAGTATGGTCTCGGTAAGTTTTATTTCGAGAGTGTATCTCGGTTTTAAGGGAGCTCCTGCCGGTATAAGAAGATCAAGAAGATAATTTCTTAATATTTGTCCATTGCGTTCTGAAATTGTTGCTATTTTAAGAGGATAAGAAACGGAGCAACTTGGATCAGACGGAGTATAAAGAGGATGAAATCCACACGCTGTTAAAAGAAGGCAAAAACAGACAGATAAGATAGTGTTAGATAACCACATTGGCGATTTTTCCAGGAATATAAATGAATTTTTTAAGAGGTTTACCTTGAATATGAGGTTGTAGAGACGCCATTTCTAAAATAAGAGCCTTAACGTCATCTTCGCTCAACTGAGAGGGAACTTCAAGCGTCCCGCGTGTTTTTCCATTGACTTGAATAACAAGCGTAAAGTTATCTTCTGTTATTAAAGAAAAGTCTACTTTTGGCCAAGGTTGGTTAAATACAAAAGGCTTATGCCCCAACTCTGCCCACAAAGCTTCAGCGAGATGGGGAAGCGCAGGAGCTGCAAGAAGAACAAGAGTATGAATAGCCTCGTGAAGGGACCACTTCTCAGAACTTTCAGAAGGAGTAAACTCTTCCAGGTAATTAGAAAATTCACGCAAGTGTGCAACATAGCGGTTAAAGTGAAATTTTTCAATATCTTGTGTTACATTGCGGATTGTTTTGTGAGTGAGTTTGCGGAGCTTTAAGGCATCCTCTGTGAAAAAATCAGGGGTTTTTGTAACCGTTATGTCAGATAAATGAGACGTTACAAGACGCCACAGTTTATTTAAATAGCGCCAACTTCCTTCGATACCTGCTTCTGTCCACTCAAAATCTCGTTCGGGGGGGCTGTCAGAAAGCATGAAAAGACGGGCTGTATCCGCCCCATATTCCTCAATTATTTGGGTTGTAGGAACAACATTACATTTTGATTTGCTCATTTTCTCAGAACGTCCAACTTTTACAGGTGTACCATCTGATATCTTGACAAATTTGCCATCTCGCTTTTCGACCTCATGAGGATAAAGCCAAGAACCACTTTGATCGCGATAGGTTTCATGACATACCATTCCTTGAGTAAGAAGATTCTTAAAGGGTTCAACTAAAGACCAATACCCGCATTGACGTAATGCTTTTGTAAAGAAACGTGCATAAAGAAGATGAAGAATAGCATGTTCAATACCTCCAATGTATTGATCCACTGGAAGCCAGAATTCAGCTTTATCACGATTTATAGGGTGTGTGTCATGAGGCGAGCAATAACGAGCAAAATACCAAGAAGAGTCAACAAAAGTATCAAGGGTATCCGTTTCACGAAGCGCCGCTTCTCCACAATTTGGACAATCGACATACTTCCATGTTGGATGAGAATCCAGAGGGTTCCCAGGCTGATCAAAGGTGACAGCCTCTGGTAAAACCACAGGAAGTTGGTTTTCAGGGACGGGAACAATCCCACAAAAGGAACAATGAATAATAGGAATCGGACAACCCCAATAACGTTGACGGGAAACACCCCAATCACGTAGCTTGTAAGTCACCTTTTGAGCGCCTAATTTTTTTAATTCAAGGCGTTGAATGACTTCTTTTTTAGCTTCCTCAATCGTAAGGCCATCAAGAAAATCTGAATTATAAAGAATTCCTTCTCCTTCATAAGGGAGAGAAAGGTCAGAGTCTCCCTTTACAACGGGCAGAATAGGAAGTTTATATTTGACAGCAAACTCAAAATCACGCTCATCATGAGCTGGACAGCCAAAAATAACGCCTGTCCCATATTCCATAAGAACAAAATTAGCAACATATAACGGGAGCATTTTATTTTTCAAAAAAGGATGTTGAACAGTAAAGCCGGTGTTGAATCCTTTCTTTTCAGCTGTATCCACCTCTTTTTGGCTTGTTCCTTGCGCACGACATTCCGCGATAAAGGTCTCAAGCGCGGGATTTTCTTTTGCGAGAGCTTCAATAAAAGGATGATCAGGAGAAATTCCTAAAAAAGAGGCTCCGAAAAGAGTCTCAGGACGCGTTGTAAAAACTTCTAAAATTTCTTTTTTTTCAAGAAGAGGAAAAAGAACAAGAGCGCCTTCTGAACGGCCAATCCAATTGACTTGCATGGTTTTAACTTGATCAGGCCAGTTTTCTAAAAGAGAAAGATCATCAAGTAAATTTTGTGCAAAATCTGTAATTTTGAAAAACCATTGAGAAAGCCGTCGTCTTTCAATGGGGGCATTTGATCGCCACCCTTTGCCATCAATAACCTGTTCATTTGCGAGCACTGTTCCTTCAACTGGGTCCCAGTTCACAAATGATTCTTTTCGGTATGCAATACCTTGTTTTAGGAAATCTAAAAAGATTTTCTGTTCGTGGCAGTAATAGTCAGGGGAGCAGGTGAGAACTTCTCGATCCCAATCATAAGAAATTCCTAACGAATTAATTTCTTCTTTCATGAGGCGGATATTTTCAAGAGTCCAGGTTTTTGGGGAAATTCTATGTTGGATAGCTGCATTTTCCGCAGGTAATCCAAAGGCATCCCAGCCCATGGGATGTAAGATAGAATATCCACAAGCATGCTTGTACCGTGCGATTACATCCCCAATGGTATAATTACGAGCATGACCCATGTGAAGGCGTCCAGAAGGATAGGGAAGCATCTCGAGGACATAATATTTAGGGGACGTTTCAGTAGTTTTATAAAGAGAAGCCTCAGCCCATGCTTTCTGCCATTTTGCTTCATTCTCTCGAAAATTATATCGGGTACCCATGAAAAAACCTTATTATTTTATAGCTGTTGAGCGAAAATGACGTGCGCGTGTTAAAATGGCATTTTCTAAATCTGCAATGGTTTGAGGCTCAACGGGAAGATCTACCCACTGACCAAAAGAGTCACGCTCTTGACGGAAAATACTGACCCTCAGGCCATCAGAGCGTAGCTGACGATCAAGAATAAAGATATTCATTTTGAGCCGTTCTTGGGGGCTTTGAGGTGGGGAATACCAATCCGTGATGATAACGCCCCCAAAGGGATCTGCAGAGGCAATAGGCATAAAAGAAATTGTATCAAGGCTTGCACGCCATAAATAAGTATTAACTCCAAGACCCGTATCTTCTTGCCCACGCTTCTTTGCGCCCCCAAAAGTGAGAGTTTCTTCTCCTAAAAGTTTCCCCATCCCTTTTGTTTTTCGCTCTATTTTTGGTTCCGTCCTAGGTTCTTCATAAACATAGTCAGAAGAACAAGCACTCAAGAATGAGACTAAAATTGAAATTAAAAAAAGATTGTGCTTCATGTCACTACCACTCCAATCGGTATTCATCTTTTAACACATAACGAGATAAAAATTCTATTGTAAATTAAGATAACTTGATTTCTTCTTTCGTAGGGCTAGCTCGAAAAATATAATGCTCGAACTTGGTGTTATCCCTTTATACACTTTATCTCACAACTGATTGATTTTAATTGTGAAATTCCATTGTCCAAGGCCCATGATATCTTATGTTTCTTCGTTGGGTTTCACCCGCCGAAGCCTATCCGTCTTTGCCAAGGCTTCGACGGATACCAGCTCCGCTCTAAACCCCGAGCAAAAGCACGGGGCTTTGCGGAGGCGGGTAAAAATATGAATTTTAGCTGCTCAAGTCTCCGCAAAGTATTGCCAGATTGGGGCTTTATCAAGTGAAAAGAGATTTTAAGACTAGATCATAAGCCATCTTGCGGCAAGATGACGCGATGTTAAAAATAGAAAATTAGGCGTTGTTACGCTGTATGGTATCTTATACATTTTCCACTTCTTGTTCTTGTTGCTGCCGTAGCTCAAAAAGTCCAAGTTGTAGGATAAACCTTTGGTAAAGCAACTCTCCTATTTTTTCTTCTTTTTGTTGTTGGAGAGATAATTCATTGATTAATAGAGAAGCCATTTATCAAATATAGCTATAAGATATCTAACAGCTCTCTAAAAAATACGGCCAATTTTGAACAAGTTCACAACACTAATCAGCTAGAAGAAAAAGTAGCCTGAAGTCTCTTTATATTTTCTCGAGACCGCTTGAGTGGCATTTTTTATGAATTATATGACCTTTATTTATACCTTGCAGGTTGTGAGGCACTTGAGTAAGCTGAAAAAAGGTAATTTTTAAAAAGTGTCTGCAATGCTCAGCTCTATCAATTTTTCCCTTTCTCCAGCCGAGGTGGTATCACTTTTCACCATCCCTTTGTTTCTGATAGTGTTAAGTGTGGTGGCTCGAATCAATGCTTTTCAGGATAGAAATGCTATTCAACTGTTTTTAACAAGCCTTATAGTTTTTCTGTTTTGGGGAGGCACGTTATTTTTTATAGGCTTCCAGAACATCTTTCTTAACGAGATGATTTCAAGCTTTATGATGCTTGTGACTACCTTATTAGTATACTTAGAGATTTGGGCTTTACTCTCTCGCGGATACACCCTTGGCATTCTTTTAACTCTTGCGAAGTCAGCGGTTCCTTTAAATGAGGGTGAAATCTCTCGATCTTATCGAGCGGGTCAAGGATTAGAATGGCTCGTACATCACCGTTTTTCGAGCTTATTCGCTACAAATTTAATTGTAAAACAGGGAAATAAAATTTATCTTACACCTTTCCTTGGAAAATTCGTTGTAAGTATTTATAAGTTGTTTATTTTCTTATTTTCTTTGAAAAAAACGGGATAATAATGACTGATATATATAATGGTTTCTTTCTTTTTTTAATTTTATTTCTTGTGTTTTTGATTGCATCACGCGTGGCTAAGTCCCGTTCTCCTGCGACCATCTTGTGTTTAAGTTCTTTAGGTGTTTATGGGTTAGGTCTTCTCTTTTTTATAGCCTTTGATATTTCTGTAAAGTTTTTCGATTTTTCTTCTAGTTACTGGTTTTTTTCCTTTAGCATGATGATGGTGTTCTTTGCGGTTTATAAGTCAATATCTTTAAGGATGATGCTAGATTTAGAGAACAAGCCCGCTACTTTAGAACTTATCTTAGCTGAGTATATTCAACAAGAAAGCTATAAGGAAAGATTGAATATATTAATTCAAAATGGATTTGTTGATAGCACACCTCAAGGGTACCAGCTTTCCTTGAAAGGGAAAAAATACGCCACTGTCATTTTGTATATCCAAAAAATATTCAATATCAATCAAAGTGGATAATTAAAGGATATCTACCCTCTTTTGAATTTTGAACTTTCAAGAAAGGTATTTTTGCGCAATAATTTCTTGAATGGATGGTATAAAGAGTCTATTGAAAGTTACGAAAGCGCAAACTATAGTGACTTAATTAATTTATGCTATAAGGATATTTTATGCTTGGCCCAGCTTTAAATTCGCTATTAAAACACCCTAGAAATTATATTAAAGTACAGAGTATCATAGGGGCTGACCGTTTGCGGCACAAATGTATCGAAGTGATACAGCCAGGTCCTGAAGATTGTATTTTGGATATAGGATGTGGTCCAGCTCAAATTCTTGAGGTTATTCCAAAAGTTAAGCAATACTATGGGTTTGATACAGAAAAAAGGTATATAGATTACGCTTTAAACAAATATTCGGGGCGTGGTGAGTTTTTTTCTTGCGCCTTTGACGAAGAGTTTTTAGCTTCAAAGCAATTGGATCCCGTAGATAAAGTGTTTTTAATGGGAATCTTACATCATATTTCAGATGAAACTGCTCGTGACCTCTTGAAACTGCTTTGCAAAGTTTTAAAACCAACGGGAAGTGTAGTGAGCTTAGATCCTTGTTTTGTGCCGAACCAATCGCCCATTTCTAGGTTTATGGCAAAAAATGATAGAGGAAGATTTGTTAGAAACGAAGAAGAGTATTTATCTCTTGTGAAAAGCTCATTTGCAGAAGTAGATGTGAAAATACTCAACAACACATGTAGAATACCTTCTACTGAAATCATTATGCACTTGAAAATGCCTCGTTAACATGAAAACCGCTCCCCCTTCTATCACGTTTATTATTCCTTGCTACAATGAAGAAAAAAACGTTATAAACGCTATCCGAAAGGTTACGGAAGCTGCCAATACATTAAAAATTAGCTATGACATTATTGTATTTGATGATGCCTCTATGGATGGTACGTATGAGGTGGTCAAACAATATATGAAAGAAAATTCTTCTGAGCCCGTAAGGATCTATCGTAATGAGAGAAATCGTGGGGTTGCCTACAATTTTGTTGAAGCCTGCTTTCAGGGAAAAGGACAATACTGCCGCTTAGTTTGCGGAGATGACGTAGAGTCATTAGATACTCATGTCAAACTTTTAAAAGAAATGCATCAAGCAGATATGATCATTCCTTACTATACATCTATTGCGAATCGACCAAAATTTAGGCATCTGATTTCGAATTCTTTTACAAAACTTGTTAACTTAATCACAGGGTTTCCTATTAAATATTACAATGGTTGCCCTATTTATTTAAGAAAAGATGTCATGAGATGGCATGTGGAATCAACGGGGTTGGGATACCAAGCTGAGTTAATCACTCGCCTTCTTCGTGAAGGAAAAAGCTATGTAGAGGTTCCCTTAGCAGGGTACGATCGTGAGGGATCAGCTTCTCTGAGGCTTAGGAATGTGCTTTCTGTGTGCCATTCTCTTGTAAAATTAGTGCTCGGAAGATTGCGCGTAACACTTCTAAAATAATGAGGTTAAAAATGAAAGCTGTGGCTCAGAATCAAAGAAACAAGGATTTGTATTTTAACAGGAAAGAATGTCCTGGTTGCTCGACAACAGTGTCTAAAGCAACTCCAAAAATCCATTCATGTCCTCAAGCGGAGTGCATCACTCCTCAAGAACACGGACAATTTCTATCTGGTTACACGAATAATCGTTTTTTTTTCTCATATTACCGATGTGAAAATTGCTCACTTCTCTACTGTCCTACATATTATAATGACAATCAGCTTGGATCTTTGTATAAAAACCAGCCCGAAAATATGGCGGAAATTCCTCTAAATTGTCGTGTTAAAACTCAATATAATTATTTTAAAAAATTAAAAAAATACAGTTCTCTTAAGGGAGGATATCTCGAAATTGGGGCAGATATCGGAATATTTACGAGTTTTTGCGTTCAAGAAGGTAATTTTGACTCTTTCTATCTCTTCGAACCTAATGTTGAAACGCACGGCCTTTTAAAGAAAGCAACAGGGAAACATCCTTCAAAAATAATAACTGAGAACTTTCAGTCATCTCATATTCTTCCTCAAAAGATATCTACAGCAGTTATTATCCATACATTGGATCATGTTTTAGAGCCGCGTACACTTCTTAGGGAAATGTCACAGTGCCTTGAAAAAGATGGAGTGCTTTTGTTAGTTACCCATGACGAATCTTCGTTTCTTGCTCGCCTTTTAAAAAAGAGGTGGCCTCCTTATACGCTTCAACATCCTCAATTATTTTCTCCAAAAACAATGACAGGGATTCTTCAAGAAGAGGGGTTTCAAGTCTTAGAAGTTTCAAAATCAGCGAATGTTTTTCCTCTTTTTTATCTCATAAAGAGCTTCTTTGTTGTTTTTGGGTTAAATAAGGTTAAACTTCCTGAATTCGCATCTCTCACACTTCCTATCAAGTTGGGAAATATTTTAACAATTGCAAGGAAAATGTAAGAGGATCAACTAGTGAAGTTGTTGAGTAATTTTTTTACTAATACAAAGTATTGTGTTTTCAATAAACATAAAGATGTGACTTCTATACTTCTTCACATTTTGTTTTTTTATTTTATTTATTACGTAAGTTTCGGGTATTTCTTCATTCAGTGGAAGACCATGTTTATTGGTGATTCCATGGGAAGCATTTCTCTTAATAACTTAGCAACTCATTCTCTTTTGAAATATGGTGAGTTTTTATGGTGGGATCCTACGACTTTTAATGGGTGGCCCGCTTACATAAATCTAACGATAGGATGGTTCAA
>Ga0172373_10000179_pt1 | contig 96279 bp, 73 predicted proteins | sample Lak10m_2_FD_114546 | JGI IMG/M metagenome (GOLD analysis project Ga0172373, IMG submission 114546) | Freshwater microbial communities from Kabuno Bay, South-Kivu, Congo - kab_092012_10m | ecosystem: Environmental > Aquatic > Freshwater > Lake | place: Democratic Republic of the Congo...
GAAGGGTGTGCCCCGACTCGCCACGTGACCTCAACGAACCGAACCGCCGGATGCGGACCCGCATGTCCGGTGGTGTGGCAGGGGAACGGCGGGAGCATCCCGCCGTCCCCTATGCCGATCTGCTCACCGGTCGCCGTCGGCGACGTCGTGTGTCCCCGACACCAGGGCGCGCCCGGCCCCGTGCTAACCCGTGGGCATGCCGCTGCCAGCCACACCGAGCCGTCTTGAGCGCGTTGTCGTGTTCGAAAACGGCGCCCTCGTCACCCGCCACGTCGACGTTCCCGCCGGCGCGACGCGCATCGCCGTCGACGGGCTGCCGTTGCGCCTGGTCGACGACGCGCTGCGGGTGCGGCCGGGATCGCCAGGGCTTCGCGTCGGCCTCGTCGAGGAGCGCTGCCTTGTCCAGGTGACGTCGACGTCGGCCCCCGACACCGCCGCGGCCACCCTCGAGGCCCAGCTTCGCCTTGCCGGGATCACCTCCCGTCGCCAGACGGTGCGCGCGCTGCGCAGCCTCGACAGCGTCGACGTCGAGCTCCCGCCCGCCGAGGTGCCCACCACCCTCACGGCGCTGCCGTTGCTTGAGGCCCTCGCCGGCGCGGCCGACCGGAGCGCCCGGCTCGCGGCGCTGGAGCGGGCCCTCGACGTCGAGGAGGACGAGGCCCGGCGCGCCCTGCGTGATCTGGAGCGGCAGGGTCACGACGACGTCACCCCGCCGCGCGTCCTGCGGGGCATCGTGATCGAGGTCGACGCGGGCGAAAGCGGTGGCCGCCTCGAGGTCGAGTACTTCGTCGGCGCGGCGCGCTGGGTGCCGTCGTACGCGCTGCACCTGCACCGCACCGATCGTCAGACGCGGGCCCGCCTCATCCTCGGTGCCCTCGTCGCCCAGGCCACGGGCGAGGACTGGCACGACGTCGCCCTCGCGGTGTCGACGGCGCCGCTGGCGCGGGCGAGCACGCTGCCGACGGTCCACTCGTGGCGCCTTGGTCGCGCCCAGCCCGCGAAGCCGAAGGGCTATCGGCCCCTGCCGTCGGACCTGCCGGCGCTCTTCTCCGGCTGGGAGAAGTTCCCGTCGACGGTGACGCAGCCCGCGCCGATGGCCCAGCCGAAGCCGCCGCCGCCGCCGCCGGTGCCGATGCCGATGCCGATGCCGATGCCGATGCCGGTGCAGGCGCCGCTGATGTCGGCGCCGATGCCCCCGATGTCGATGGCCATGCCGAGCGTGGCCCCGCCTCCGGCGCCGTCGCGCGCCCGCGGCGCGCCCGAAGTTGCCAAGCGCCGCGCCGTCGCCCGCGAGGAGGCCGAGATGCTCGCCGAGGTCGCCGACGACGAGGATGCCTTCGACGGCGCCCCGATGCGCGCCCAGGCCTTCGCCGACACCCTCGGCGGCGCTCCCGGCGGCGGCTTCGGCGAGGGCGGTGGCGGCTTTGGCGCCCGGGCCAGCGTCGCCGAGGAGCTGCCCCCATCATTGCGGACGACCGGCATGCGCATGGCGTTCGCCGACGAGGGGAGCCGCCGTGGTCTGCTGTGGCCGATGGATCTGCGCGAGCGCCTTGCCTGGCTCCTCGACGTGGCCGACCTCGACGCCGCCACCGCCGATGGTCGCCGCGCCGAGGTCGAGCGGGCCCTCGACGCGCTCGAGGAGGCCGAGCGGCGACTGATGTACCGACCGCTGCCGGCGGGGACGACGCCGGTCCGGGGCGCGCGCGCCCGCGTCTTTGGCGGCGTCGGTCGCGCCACCATCGCCAGCGACGGCTTCGAGCACCGCGTCGAGGTCCACCGCGAGGAGGGCCCGGCCACGATCCTGCACCACGCCGTGCCCCGCGAGGCGCTCGACGTCTGGCGCGTCTGTCGCTTCACGCCGTCGGGGGCGCTGCCGCCCGGCCCGGTGCAGGTCTACGAGCACGACGCCTTCGTCGTCGCCGGCACCGTCGAGGGCAGCGCCGGCGCCGCCATGACCTTCAACCTCGGCGTCGATCCCGATGTCCGCATCGAGGCCCGCACGCCGCATGTGCACCAGGCCGAGAAGGGGATCATGGGCGGCACCAGCGTCGTCGAGCACCGCGTCGTCACCGAGGTGCGCTCGACCCGCGCCGAGCCCGTGCGCCTCACCGTCTTCGATCGCCTGCCGGTCCCTGCCGACGACCAGACGGCGAAGGACCTGCAGGTTGCGCTCGTGTCGAGTACGCCGCCGCTGGAGCGCAGCGGGCGTGGGCCCGACGGCGCCCTTCTCGACGGCGGCGTGAGCGTCACCGTGACCCTCATGCCGGGCGACGCCATGAAGCTCGAGCACAGCTACACCCTCACGCTGCCAGCGAAGCTCGACGTCGTCGGCGGCACGAGGCGGGAGTGAAGATGACGACGACGACCACCAGGGAGCCCATCGTCGCCGGGGCCCGCACGGCGCACGTCACGGTCTACGAGGATCGCGCCGAGGTCACCCGCCGCGCCCGCGTCCACCTGCCGGGAGGCGCCGTCGAGGTCGTGCTGCCGGGGCTGTCCCCGCTCCTCGACGAATCCCGCATCATCGCCCGCTTCGAGGGGGCCGGCGACGACGCCCAGATCGACGACGTCATCGTGAACCGCCGCGTCGTCGTCGATGGCCTCGACGTCATCGAGGCGCGCCGTCGCGAGCGGGCCGAGGCCCGGGCCGCGCTGGAGCGGGCCCACGCGCCCCTCGTCGCCGCAGCCGCCGCTGCCGAACACCATCGCGCCCGGCTCGAGGCCCTCGCGAAGGCGGCCGCGGTCGCGCGCGCGCGTCGGGCCGGTCGTGGCGACGTCGACGCTGCCGCCGCCGCCGCCGAGCACGTGCGCCTCGCCGAGGCCCTGCAGCGGGCCGACACGCAGCTTCTCGCGGCCCGCGCCGAGGTCGCCCGCAGCGAGGCCCGCCTCAAGGCGACGGCCGCGACGCCGGTCGACGCCGGCCACAAGAGCCGCCCCGTCTGCGAACTCACCCTGCGGGTGTCGTCTGCGCGCGCCATCGACGTCGAGCTCGTCGTCGCCACCGTCGTGCCCTGCGCAGCCTGGCGCCCGTCGCACGAGGCGAGCCTGCACCGCGACGGTGACGACGCCACCAGCGGCGTGGTGCGCTTCGTCGGCCACGGCGCCGTCTGGAATCGCACCGGCGAGGACTGGCAGGACGCGTCGCTGACGCTGTCGACAGCGCGGCCGTCGCAGGGCGCCCGCCTGCCTTCGCTCGGCGAGGATCGGCTCCGCCTGCGGCCAAAGACCGCCGAGGAGAAGAAGACCATCGTCGTCGAGCATCGCACCGAGGCGGTGCCAAAGAGCGCCACCCGCGGCGGCGCACCCGGCGTCGACGACGGCGGCGAGGTGCGGGCCTTCACGGTGGCGCGCGCCACGATCCCCGACGACGGACGGCCGCACCGCGTCGAGCTCTTCCGCTTCGAGGCGCCCGCCGCGGTGGCCCGCGTCGCTGTGCCTGAGAAGAGCGAGCTCGTGTACCTGCGGGCGAGCTTCAAGAACGCCGGCAACGCCCCGATCCTCGCCGGACCGGTCTCGCTCAGCGAGCGCGGCGCCTTCATCGGCACCGGCGATCTCCTCTACTGCGGCGTCGGCGACGACCTCGACGTCGCCTTCGGCTCCGACGACGGCCTGCGGGTCGAGTACGCGCGCTCGCGGGTCGAGGAGAAGAAGCTCATCGGCAAGAATGTGTGGCACTGGGTGCAGGAGGCCACCATCACGTCGACGCGGACGACGCCAACGACGACACAGCTCGTCCTGCGCCTGCCGGTCTCCGAGCTCGCGCAGGTGAAGGTGCTCCACTCGGCGGGCCACAGCACGCTGCCCGAGCCGAAGCCCGACAGTCACGGCCTCGTGCGCGTGCCCGTCACCGTCGAGGGCGGGCACGACAAGCGCGTTGCCCTCGCCTTCTCCTTCGACGTCTCCGGCGACGTCCGCCTGCCCGATCCCTGGTGACCACGTCGACGTCGACCTCGGCACAGCAGAAGGGGCGCCGTCTGGCGCCCCTTCTCGTCGGTGGACCGTCGTGCCGCTCAGGCGGCGCCGACCATCAGCCGCTCTGCTTGAAGACGAAGGGATAGTTCACGATGACGATGCCGCCGCCCTTGGGCTTCGGGAACACCCACGTCTTGATGCGCGACGCGAGGCAGTTCTCGACGTTGGCGTTCTTCATCTGGGTCTCGGCGGTCGTGGCCTGCATGACCTTGCCCTCGCCGTTGATGACCCACTTCATCACGATCTTGCCGTAGAGGCCGGGCGTGCGGGTGAGCTCGGACTCGTAGCAGTAGCGGATCTGGCCGGCGTGCTCGCGCACGATGCGGCGGATGATCTCGGGGTCGAGCGAGCCGAGGATGACCGGCGTACCCGTCGTCATCGAGATGTCGCGGTCGCTCTTCTTGCCGAGGCCACCCTCACCGGAGCCGTAGGCGCCGTCGCCGCTGCCGCGACCGCGGGTGCCGATCTTGCCGGTGCCGAGGGTGCCGACGCCGACGCGACCACCACCGGGGCCGCCGCCGCGAAGGCCGAGGCCGCCGGCGCCGTAGCCCGCAGCGACCTTCGCGCCGTCGATGCCGCCGAGGGCCGCCTCGAGGGCGCCGCCCTTGGCGTCGCTGTCGAAGATGCTGGCGATGCCGGCGCTGCCCTTGTCACCGAAGAGGGCCGCCATCTTGCCGGCGACGACCTCTTCGTTGGTGGGCTCCTTGGCCTTGGTGGCCATCTTGCCCTGGTCCTTCTTGGGGTCGGCCTTCTTGTCGCCAGCCTTGCCCTGGTCGTTCTTGGCCGCCATCTTCTGCTCTTTGGGGCCCTTCAGCTTGTTCAGGAACGAGTTGTCCTTCGGCGGGGGCTTCAGGATCATCGTCTGGAACTTGGTCGGGTTCGTGAGCAGGTCGTCGTCGAGGTTGTCCATGCCGACGGGGTAGAAGACCGTCGTGGCGATCATCGCCGACGCCGCGAACAGCGTGACGAGGGCCGCGTTCGCCCACAGCGCATCGAAGAACGGGATGATGGGCACCATGCGCGACTTCGGCACCGCCCGCACCTCGAGGGTGTGGTAGCCGACGCCGATGCTCACGACGGTGTCGTCGGTGAGTGGGATCGCGCGGCCGTCGCCGTCGGGGACCGCGCCGGACTGGGCGAGGGGCGCCGAGGCGTCGCCGCGGCTGACGTTGCCCGACATGCCCTCACGGAAGCGGACCTTCCAGCCCTGGCCCTGCTGCGAGGTGACGAGGTTCATTGAGCCGCCGTCGAGGGGCACGAAGAGGTCGTCGGTCTTCTCCTTGCCGATGGAGAAGGTCGGCTTGTTCTTGAAGCGCTTGACGTCGGTGACCGTGCCACCCCAGCGCAGCGTCACCTCGATGTACTTGTTCTCGGGGGTGATGGCGTCTTCGGGGATCGGCGGCAGCGGCGGCAGGATCGACGGCATCGGCGGCGGCGCCACCTTCTTCGGCAGCGCCGGCGGCGGCCGCAGCGTCGCGGCCGGCATCGGCGGCGGGGCAGGCGGCATCGTCGGTGCGGTCTCGGCCGGCTTCGACGTCGGCGCGGCCACGATCGGCGGGACCGTCGGCATCGCCGAGACCACCGGCGTCGACGGCGGCGCCGGCAGCGGCGCCTGCGGCGCGAGCGACTCGAGGGCGACGTCGATGGGGGCGTTGAAGACGTCGGTGGTGGCCGGGCCCGAGGGGGCCGAGGCCTGAAGCTCGGCGCGCAGCGCGGCGACGTCGGTCTCGCCGGACTGGAAGACGCCGGCATTGGTCGGGATGGCGGGGCCGGCCGCGTCGCCGCCGGTCGTCGTCGTCGCCGCCGGGGCCGTCGCGACCGCGCCGCCCTTCATGGTGGCGAGCTCGGCCTCGTCGAGGACGATGACGAGGCGCGAGTCACCGAGGCCGACTTCGTCGCCGTGCTTCAGGCGGGCGCGGCTGACCTTCTCGCCGTTGACGCGGGTGCCCTCGGCGGAGCCCATGTCGATGATCGAGGTCTCGCGGGACTCGGAGATCTCGATGACGGCGTGGATGCGCGAGACCTTGGGGTCCTCGAGCCGGAGGTGCGCCGACGCGAGCCGCCCGATCTTGATGATGTCGCGGTCGAAGACCTGCGCCTCGAGCAGCTCACTGCCCCGGTGGATGCGGATGCCAATTGGCCGTGCCATTCGGGTACTCCCTCGTTCCTTCCACTGGGACCGCGCCTCCGGGGGCCCGGTTCCCGTCGGATCACCCGGGGTGATCCGCCGACCGGTGTGTCCTGCCACGCGTGGGGCAGGGGTGGCATCGGTCGCTCGTCATTGCATCACCGCCCGGTGATGAAGCCTGCACTGCATCACCGGGTGACGCAGGCGCTGCACTACAGGTCGGCCACCGACGCGAGCACCTCGCGCCGGAAATCGGTGCGGATGCGGATGAGGCTCTTGTGCCGGACCTTCTTGCGACCCTCGACGTAGGCGCCGTCGGGCACCTTGAGGTCGCCTTCGATGGTGTCGTCCTCGAAGTTGATGACCGTCTTGCGCTGGTAGGACACGCCACCCTCGGTGTTGGCGCCCTCGTCCTGGGCCAGCGCCGTCGACGCTGCCGACAGCAGCACGGCGATCATGGCGATTCGCTTCAGCATTCCGACCTCCACCAGCCTTCGGACCCTAGCACCCGACACCGCGCGCAGCGCGTCGAGACGTGTAGGGCAATGTGCGTCAATCGTAGAAATTGTCGTCGCGCGCCGGACCGTCCGGCTTCTTCTTCCCGGGCTTCTTCTTCGCCGGCTTCTTCTTCGGCTGCTCCGGTTCCGGCTGGGGCTCGGGTGCGGCCTCGGGGGCCGGCTCGGCTGGCGCCGTCTCCGGGGCGGCCTCGGCGGGCGGGGCGCCGTCGGCGGGCGGGGCGCCCTCGGCGGGTGGGGCGCCGTCAGCCGGGGCACCTTCGGCCGGGGGCGGGTTCGCGGCGGCCTTCTTCGCCTCCTCCTCCGCCTGCCTGCGCATCTCCTCTTCCATCTTCGCCTGCTCGGCGAGCATGCGCTTCTCCTCGGCGCGCGACTCGATGAGCGTCTTCGCCTCGACGACGAGGTCGCTGGCGGCCGGCACCGGCGACGACGACTTCTCCATGTAGGCGTTGAGGGAGGTGAGGGCGGCGTCGGGGTCCATGAGGTGACGCAGCTGCAGCAGCCCGAGGTTCAGCAGGGCCTCGGAGAACGTCGGCGAGACCTCGAGGGCCTTGATGTAGGCGGCCTTCGCTTCCTCGAAGCGGCCGTGGCCCTTGTAGGCGAGGCCGAGGTTGTTCCAGATGCTCGGGTTCTTCGGGTCGAGCTTCGACAACGCCTCGAGCTGCAGCGACGCCGTCTTCCAGTCGCGGTTCGACAGCGCCATGTTGGCGAGGGCGACGCGGGCGTCGGTGTGCTCGGGGTCCTTCTCGATGACCTTCGTCAGCAGCACGCGCGCCGCCGACACGTCCTTGTCATTGGCGGCGACGAGGGCGAGGGCGTAGTTGAGCTCGGGGTCGTCGGGCGAGAGCTTGGCGCCACGCACCGCGATGAGGCGGGCGAGCTGGGGACGCTTCTCCTCGGCGTAGACACGCGCGAGCAGGCGGTAGGCCGCCAGCGAAGAGGCGTCGAACTGCAGTGCCTCACGGGCCAGGCGCGACGCCGTCTTCGGGTCGCCTTCCTTTTGCGCGAGGGCGGCCATTCGCAGGCGGGCGGCGACAGCCTCGGGGTGCTTTTCGATGATCTCGCCGTAGAGGGTGCGAGCGGCGTCGAGCTGGCCGGAGCGCTCGAGCAGCAGCCCGAGGTTGTTGGTGGCCATGTCGAGGGTCGGGTCGATGTCGAGGGCCTCGCGGTAGTAGCGCTTGGCGTCGTCGAGCTTGCCCTCCTTCTCGAGGAGGACGCCGGCGTTGTAGCGGGCCAGGGAGAACTGCGGGTCGGCCTTCGCGGCGGCCTCGAAGCCGGCGCGCGCCGAGGCGACGTCCTGCCCCTTCGACGACGTGAAGGACTCGGCCGCCTTCGCGAACGAGACGCGGGCCTCGCCGGTCGCAACGGCCTCGCCGGTGACGGGGTCGACGCCGGCGGCGGCGGCGGTGTCGACCTTGTCGTTCGTCGTCGCGCAGGCGCTGAGGACGGAGGCGAGCAGGGCGGTGGTGAGGATGCGGGTGCGACGCATGGGTGGCTCCGTGCTCAGAGGTCGCTCGCCGAGAGTTCCATCGACTCCGGCTGCTTCGTGGGCGCCGACAGCGGCGCAGACGGCGGCTCGGTCCCGGGCGCCGCCTTCGGCTTCTCGCCGGGCTTTGGCAGCTCGAGGACCACGCCCGTGCCGCGCTCGCCGCGGTCACGCACGATCTCGAGGGGCGTGCGCACCTCGATGGAGTTCTTCGGGTACTGGTTCGAGCGGTTCTCCTCGAGGTAGGCGAGGCAGCGCTTCGTCCAGTCATTGAAGACCGCGAGCTCGGCGGATTTGTCGAGGCAGAGCGCCATCGTCTTGGCCGCGTCGTCTTCGATGGGCAGCGTCATCTCCTCGAGCTTGTCCTTGAAGAGCTGGCCCTGCTCCTCGGTGAGCCCCTTCGGCGCCGGCACCTCCTTGATGACCTTCACGAGGTTGGCGCTGGCCTCACCGATGCGGAACAGCGACGCTACCGCCCACTCCGGCGAGCGCAGCTGCACAACGGTGGTGTAGGCCTTGTCGACGGCGTCCTTGGCGGTGCGCTTGTCCTGCAGGGACTTCTTGAACTCGGCAGGCTTGTCCGCCCTGGCGATCTTGAGGGCCTTGTACTTCTCGAGCACCTCGTCGGCGTCGCGGAATGCCACGAGGGCCAGGGGGTCGCCGACGTCGTCGACCGGCTTGCCCGACTTCTGGTAGGCACGGGCCTGGATCTCGAGGTCCTTGTAGGCCTTCTCGAGGTCACGCTTCGGTGCCTTGCTGCGCTCAAGCAGCTGGTAGGCGCGGTACTGGGCGTTGAGGGAGCGCACCGGGTTCTTCTTGCGCCAGGCCTCGGCGAAGTCGGTGTAGGCCTTCACCGCGTTCTTGAGGTTGCCGGACTCCTCCCAGGCCGTGGCGACGGAGTAGTGGACGTCCTCGAGGTCGGCGGCGTCCTTGTAGTTCTTCATGTAGAGTTCGCGGTCCTCGACGGCCTTCTTCGTGTCGCCGGTGCCGTGGCGATAGATGGACGCGTTGTAGAGCGCATCCTTCGCGCGCGAGTCCTTCGGGTAGGTCTCGGCGAAGCGCTCGAGCCAGGAAGCGGCGTCCTTGTAGGCCACGATCTGCTCGAACGCGGCGGCGATGGCGAAGATCTGATCCGGGACGAGCGGCGAGTCCTTGTAGCTGCTCACGAGTTTCTGACGGACCTTGATGGCCCGATCGAGCTGCCCGGCGCGGGTGAACATCGCGGCGGCGTTGGCGAGACCCTTGTCGGCGAGGGCCGACTTCGGGAACTCCTCGGAGAAGGCGTAGTAGCGCTTGCCGGCCTCCTCCCACTGCCGCTTCTTCTCGAAGTCCGAGATGAGCTTGAAGGTCGACTCCTCGAGGACCTTCAAGAGCACATCGCGGAAGCCGTCCGACTTCATCAGCACCTGGTTCTTCGAGAACTGGCGGGCGGCCGCGTTGAGGCCGGCCCAGTCCTCCTGCAGGTTGTACGTGTCGAGGACGAGGTTCGCGGCCTGCTCGGCGCGCGGGTGGTCGGCGTGCTTCTCGGTGAGATCGAGGAAGCGCGGCGTCGAGTCCTTGAAGTAGTTGTGCTCGTAGAGCACGCGCGCGACCTTGTACTCCGACTCCACGGCGAGCTTGCCGTTCGGGTAGTTCTGGAAGTAGTTGTTGCAGGCCGCGATGTACTTCTTCTTGACGTCGGGGATGGCCTTCTCCTTGAGGGCATCCGCGGGGTTCACGGGCGCCTGGGTCTTGCCCTTGTTGGCGCGGTCGAAGTCCTTCACGACCTCGTCGTAGGAGCGCACGGCTTCCTCGGCGGCGGCCTCGGCCCACTTCCCCTTCGGGTCCTGCTGGTAGACCTTCACGTACTGCTCGCCGGCGAGCTCGAACTTCTCGAGCTTCCACAGGAGCTCGGCGTAGAAGAAGCGCATCTCGTAGGCTTCCTTCCGCTGCGGGAAGAGCTCGAGATAGTCGCCATACAGCTCGTAGGCGTACTCAAACGTGGAGTTGTCGAGGGTCTTCTTGGCCTCGTTGTGCCACGTCGTCGACAGGAAGCGCAGCGTGTTGTCGCTGATGTCGTCGGCGTTCTGGAGGTCGGAGCCGACCTCCTCCTTCTTCGGGTCCCCGGCCTTGATGCCGCTGAAGATGCCACGCACGCGCTTGTACTCGTCGACGAGCTTGCGGGCCTGGCCGACCACCTGCTTCTTCTCGCCGATGCGGCTCGCCAGCTTCACGATCTTCCCCTGGTACATGGGGTTCTTCGTGCTGTCGGGGCTCATCTTCATGAGCGTCTGGTAGGTGATGATGGCTTCGCGGTCCTTGCCGTCGCCGTAGTAGATGTCGGCGAGGCGCTCGAGCATCTGGCGGTGCTCGGCGCCCTCGGCGATCTGCTTGAACTCCCCGGGGGCTGCGGCGGCGCCACCATACTGGGCGTAGGCGAGGACGTAGTCCTTGCGGGCCTCCTTCGCGAGGCCGATGCGCCGCTCACCGAGGATGGCGCTGTTGACCTGACTGTAGAGGACCACTTCCTTGAACTTGCTCGCCGCTTTGTCGTGGCGCGCGAGGTTGTAGTAGCACCAGCCCTGTTTGTAGGTGGCGTAGCCGAAGACGGCGGAGTCCTGGTTGGCTGCGGCCTTGATGTAGGCGTCGAGGGCCTTGTTGAGGTCCTTGTCCTCGTCGGGACCGACCTGGAAGTAGTACTCGCCAAAGGCCAGCCAGGCATCCGAGATGTACTGGTTCTTCGGGTGATCCTTGATGAGCTTCTTGTAGACGCCGAGCGCGAGTTTGGGCTCACCGCGGTCCCAGTAGGCCTGGCCCATCATGTAGAGCACGTCGGGGAGGCGCTCGAACTTCTTGTACTTCTTCTCGATCTCCTCGAAGAGCTTGATGGCGTCGTTGCCCCACTTCTTCTGCTTGGCGAGCAGGGCGTCCTTCTTCTCCGACGCCGCCATCATCTTCGCGTCGTCGCCGTCGCCGAGGGCCTTGGCGATCTCGTCGTCGACCCGGTTGGCCTCGAAGAACCAGTACTGGGCCTCCTCGAGAAACAGCTCGGCCTTCTGGAACAGCAGCTCGGGCCGCTCCTCCTCGGGCGGGTTCTGCTTGAGGATCTCGTCGAGGTAGCGGATGAGCTCCTGACGCTTCGAGGCGACCTTCACCTCCGTCTGACGACGGTAGTTGGCGTAGTCGAGGGTCGGCTCCGAGGCGGCCTCGACCTTCGCGCGTGCGGTTTCCTGCACGATCTCGGGGACGCGAGACTCACGGGCCTTGCGCGCCTTCTCGGCCTCGGCCTCTGCAGCGGCATCGCCGCGCGCCGGCGTGGGGGCTGGGGTCTGCGCAAGGCTCGGGGGCGCCAGCAGGCTGACCACCACCGCGAGGGCAAAGAGCGACGAGGACTTCATGGTCGTTCCCGGCTGGAGCGTTTCGTGATGGAGGAGGCGCACCGCGCTCACTCACCCTCGGACGGCGGACGGCAACCCTTCGTGAGGGTGTACTGATAGGTCCCGAGCTCATCACGCCAGTACTCTCCCTCGAAGGGCCAGAACAGGCGTTCGTCGTCGGTGGCGGTGGTGAAGTTGTAGTCGCCGAGCGAGACCGTCTGGCTCTGGTTCGAGAGCGAGGCCTCAAGCGTCTCCTTCTCGCGCTTGATGATCTGGAACTGGATGCGGAACAGCTTTGACTTGAGGTCGGAGAGGAACTGTCGCTCCGACTGCAGCTTGTCGCGAAGCAGCGTGCCGGCGAGCGTCACGAGCTCGCCGCGCCGGGCGTCGAGGCCCGTCTGCAGCTCCGTGGCCATCGGGCCGCCGGCGAAGGGCGCCGGCATGGCCGCGAGGCGGGCCTTCTCCTCGTCGATTTCGTCGATGGCCGCCTTGAAGCCGGCGACACGCTTGTCTGACAGGGCGAGGCGCAACAGGCGAGCCGTCAGCGCGATGGAGCTTGCAGCGTCGTCCTTTCCTTCGGCGACCTTCTTCTCAAGGTCCGTGAGCTCCTCGAAGAGCTGTTCAGCCGTCTTCTGCTCCTGCTTCTCACCACCGGCAGCGGCTTCGCCCTTGTCGGAGGGCGCCACACCGACAAGCCGATCGAGCTCGCTGAGCACGCCGCCATAGTTCTGATTGAACTCGGAGAGGAACGCCCGCGCCTCGGGGTAGCGGCAGTTCTCGTAGAACGTGATCGCCTTCAGGATCGAGGACTCGGGATAGTACTCGCCGGCGAAGAACGGCGACTGCAGGGTGACGAGATTGCCCAGCGCCTTCTCGTACTCGCCGAGGCGGAAGTGCGCCCACGACGATTCGAAGACGGCCTCGAGCCAGGCCTCCGAGTCGCGGCTGATGCGGTCGTAATAGAAGATGGCGTAGCGGAACTGCTCGAACTGGTAGTGGATGCGGGCCAGCGAGAAGAACGCCATCTCGCGCAGCTTGGCGTTCTCGACGGCCTCGTCGCCGTCCTTCGCCGCGCGCGGGTTCGTCATGCGCACGACGTCGCGGAAGGCCTTCACGGCCGGCTCGAACTCGCCGCGGGCGAAATGGACGAGGCCGCGCAGGTAGGTCGCCTGGGCGTAGAGCGCGAAGTTCTTGTCGACGCGCTTCACCGCCGCGAGCGCGGCCTCGAGCGAGGCCTCCGCCGACTGCGGGTTCTCGTTTTTGTGCGACTTCTCCTTCGACGCCTTCTTCGGCGGCTCGGGCGTCGTCGTCGGAGGCGTCATCGGCTCCTTCGGCGGATCCTTCGCGACGGCCTCCTTGTCCTTCTTCGACGGCTTCTTCGGCTTCTTCGGTTTCTTCGTCTCCTTCTTCGTTTCAGCGCCGGAGAAGTCGAAGCCGAAGCCGTCGTCCTCGCCGCCACCGAGGTCGTCGGCGGAGAAGTTGAAGCCGTCGTCGGTGGTGTCGGTGGCCGGCGGTGGCTCCTCCGTCGTCGTCGTGTCGGGCGTGGGCTCCGGCGTGGGCTCGGGCTCGTCGCTGGACTGCTCGACCTCGACGCCCTTGGCCCCCTGGTTCAGGGCCATGAGGAAGTAGAAGCGGGCGAGGGCGTACGACAGCTCGCTCTGCTGATCGGCCGGGATGTCCTCGGCCTTCGTGTACGTCGACACCATCTGCAGCGCCGCGAGCTCATCCTTCGTCTTGCGCGCGATGAAGAACAGCCAGTTGCGGCTCTGGGCGAAGAACTGATGCTTCGGGCCAGCGTCGAGGATCTTCTGAAACCGCAGCAGCGCCATGTGGTAGGCGCCCATCCGGTAGAAGGTCTTTGCGATGTCGTACTCGGTGGACTGGTGGAAGCGCGCAAGGCCCTTGTCCTGGAGGATGCCCTCCATGACGCCGATCGCTTCGTCGTAGCGCTCGTCGGCGACGAGCTCCTTCGCCTGCTCGATGCGTGCCGTGTCGGTGTCCTTCACGCCCTCCTCGACGATGTCGAAGGAGAAGTCGTCCTCCTGGGCGTGGGCGACGCCGGAGACGCCGGTCGGGCCGACGGCAAGCAGCGCCGACAGCGTCAGCGCCGAGAGCCGCCGCGACAGCGGATGCCGCCCGTCGAGCGGGGAGGTGGTCGAGGAGGGTGTGTGGGTCGTCGTCTTTGTCGGCATCCGCTCAACCGTTCTTGTTCACGCGCGCGGCCTCGAACTGGTAGTCGAAGTCGAGCGGGAAATAGAAGCCAAGGCCGAGGCTGACGAACACGAGGTTCTGCAGCGTCGAGATACCGGCCTTGTCCTGGGGATAGATGTAGTCGCGCAGGTCGCCCCGCAGCACGAGCCAGCGGGTGAGGAAGATGCGGCCGCCCACGCCGACGTTCATCGCCGGATGAATGAGGTCCGCGCCGTTGTCGAAGGTGGCGCCGACACCGGCGGAGACGAAGCCATCGAAGTGGATGATGCCGTCGCCAAAGACCGCCATCTTGCCGTAGAGCGGCGAGAACGTGAGGCCGACGTCGGCGAGCGCAAAGAGGGTGTTGTCGGCGTTGATGAGCGCCAGCTCCTTGCGGAGGAGGTCGACGGGCTCGAGCTTCTGGACGAAGAAGGGCGGAATGTAGCCGCCACCGATCTCGAGGGCGAAGGCCTCGTTGATGTGCCAGCTCACGCGGCCGCCGGCGGCGAAGCTCCGGATGAACGGATCGTTCACCGTGAACATCATGTTGGGCTCGAGTTCGAATCGGCCCGTCTTCAGGAAGGTCTTTCGGGCGACCGCCTTGATGCGGTCCTGCATCGTAAGGTCGATGCCTTCGTCGGTGGCGGTCTTGACGAGGTCACCCTCGGCCGGCGGCGGCGGCTCCTCTTCCTTGGCGGCTGCCTCCTCGAGGGCCTTGGCGCCCTCGAGGTCCTCGAGCGAGAACTCGGTGGTCTCCTGGGCGCGGCCGGGCGTCGCGAGGGCGACAAGCGCGGCGACGACGACAGACCAGCGGAACACGGTGACGCGCATGATCAGTCCTTCGCGCCGAGGGTCTCGGCGGAGTAGTCGAAGTCGAGGGGGAAGTAGATGGCGACGCCGAAGTTGAGCAGCAGCAGGTTGGCGAGCGCGACCTGGCCGCCGAGGCCGGCGGCGTAGGTGTAGTTGCGCACGTCGACGCGGGCCGCGAGGAAGCGGTTCAGGTAGAAGCGCGAGCCGATGCCGAGCTCGAGGCCGGGCGAAAACGACGGCGCAGTGTCGATGATGGCAGCGGCGCCAGCCGACACGAAGACGTCGAAGTGGCCGACGAACTCCGACGCGAGGGCCACCTTGCCGTAGAACGGCGAGAACGTGACGCCGGCGTCGACGTAGGCGAGGAGGGAGTCGTCGGCCAGCCGGGCCTTGATCTCGTCGGAGAGCTCGGCCGGGTCGACGTTGATGGCGCGGAAGATGTCCTGCTGCTCCTGGAAGACGGAGCCGCCACCGCCGAAGTCGAGGGCGAACTCCTCGCTGAAGTGCCAGGCGCCGCGACCACCCACCGTCCACGAGCGGAAGAACGGGTCGTCGGCGGAGAAGCCGAAGCCCGGCGTCAGCTCGAAGCGGCCGGCCTTGAGGAAGCTGCGTCGACTGACGGCGCGGATGCGCTCCTGCAGCGTCTTGCCGGTGCCGGTGTCGACTGCGGTCGACGTCGAGGCGGTCGACTGTTCCTCGGCAAGGTCCTTGTCGGCGGCCGGCGCCGCGGGCGCGTCGGCGGCGTCGGCGGCGTCGGCGGGCGACGCCAGGAAGGCGACGGCGGACAGGAGGGCAACGACCCACCGGTGGGACGCCACCGGCAGGCAGGGGAAGGGCGTCAGCCGCGCGGCGCGGGCTTGCGACGGGGATCGTTCGGCCATTGGGTCCGGGATAGCACCTTGGACGCGGTGCAAACAAGCAAGACCACGACGACGAGGGGGGCATCGGCTGCCTGACCGACCCCGGCCCGGCCGGTTTCGGCCACCGGGGCTACACGGAGGCGGTCCGGACATGGTAGACATGTCCCCATGCGTCTCAGTCTGTGCGTCGCCGCTCTTGCCCTCGGAGTCCTCGGCTGTGAGCCGAACGTCGGCTCTCCGTGCGATCCGAACGAGGAGAAGGTGCTTGAGCGGGTCAAGGTCCAGGCGGGCACCAACGACCTCGTCCGCGACGTCAGCCTCGACTCCTGCGACCAGGCCCTCTGCGCCAGCACCGACGGCAGCCGGCCCTATTGCACGAAGCAGTGCGAGGCCGACCTCGAGTGCGCCGATGCCGGCGAAGGCTTCACCTGTCAGGCCATCGTGAGCTTCGGCGCCCTCGCCTGCATCGACTTCACGCCGGCCGATCAGTGCGACGCCGACGGCAACGGCGATGGCTTCCCCTGCGACTGCCTCGACGACAACGGCCAGCCTTCGACGTTGGTGAAGAAGTACTGCGCGGCCTCGCCCCAGACCATCGCGGCCCGCGACGAGGAATTCGGTCGCCCCCCGTTCGTGGCCCCCTGAGGGTCGCGATGGGCCCTGAGCTCGACACCCGCGCGCGTCGGGCCCTGCAGCCCCTCTGGAATGCCCTCGACGACGTTGCCGACGCCTGCAGCGGCGGCGTTGTCCTCGCGATCTCTGGCGGGCCGGACTCCCGCGCCCTTCTCGAGGCCTTCGCGCGCTGGCGGAACCGCCCCGAGCGGGTCGTCGTCGTCGCCGTCGACCACGGGGTGCGGGCGGCCGCCCGGGCCGAGGCCGCCGCTGTCGTCGTCCGCGCCGGCGCCCTCGGCCTGGAGGGCCGGGTCGCGACCCTCACCGGCGTGGCGCCCGACGAGGCGGCCCTGCGGACGGCCCGGCACCGGGCGCTCGCCGAGGCAGCGGCAGCGGCCGACGTCGGCGCCGTCGTCTACGCCCACCACCGGGGCGACGTCGCCGAGGGCGTGCTCCTGCACCTCGCCGGTCAGGGGGGCGGCCGCGGCGGCATGGCGCCCCGGCCCATCGCGGTCATCGACGGCGTGGCCCGCGTACGCCCGTTTCTCGATCTCGAGAAGGCGACGCTTGGCCTCGCTCTCGCGGGCCTCGGCATCGACGACGCCGTGATCGACGAGGACGACGTCGCCGGCCGCAACGCGCGCGCGCGGCTGCGGGCCCGGATGCTGGAGGCCCTCGGCGACGCCCGCCCCGGGGTCGAGGCCGCCCTCGCCCGCCACGCCCGCCTGCTGCGCGAAGACGACGACGTCCTCGAGGGGCTCGTCCCGGCCGATGACGCCGTCGACGCCGACCTGCCACCGGCCATCCTGCGGCGCTGGCTGCGTCGACGCATCGCGGCGCTCGGCGACGATCCCCGCACCTCCCCCGCGGCCATCGACACCGTGCTGCGCCTCGCCGCCACCGGCGGGACGGGGGCCGTCGATGTCCGGGGCGGGACGGTGTGGATCCGCCGCACGGCGATCGGTCGTCGGCTTGCTGTGGAGCCCGCGCGCGGGCAGAGTCCCCAGACGGTCTGACTTTCCGGCGCAACCGGAGTGGTTAGGCTGCATCAAGCCCATGACCCGGTCGTGTCGACCCGGTCTCCTGGCCCGGCGGTGCGTGTGAAGCAGCAACACAAGACCCTTCTGATCTGGCTCGCCTTCCTGATGGTCATCGCCGTCATCTGGACCGCGTACGCCCGCACCGCCGAGAAGCACGACCAGGCGACCTTCGGCGCCCTCGTCGCCGCCGTCGAAAAGGGCGAGGTCAAGGACCTCAAGATCAAGGAGACGGGCAAGGGCGTCGAGCTCTCCGGCACCTACTCCTCGGGCGCCAAGTTCGTCTCCCTTGGCGTCGTCAGCGAAGAGCTCCTGAAGAAGCTCGACGTCGCCCAGAAGACCCACGGCACGAACTACACGATCGAGCCCCGCGACGACGGCACCATCTGGATGATCCTCGTGCAGTGGCTGCCGATGGTCCTCATCGTCGTGCTGTTCCTGTTCTTCATCCGGCAGGTCCAGTCCGGCGGTGGCAAGGCGATGAGCTTCGGCAAGAGCCGCGCCCGCCTGATGAACGAGAGCCAGAACAAGGTCACCTTCGCCGACGTCGCCGGCGCCGACGAGAGCAAGGTCGAGCTCGAGGAGATCGTCCAGTTCCTCAAGGACCCGAAGAAGTTCACGCGCCTCGGCGGTCGCATCCCCAAGGGCGTCCTGCTCATGGGCCCGCCCGGCACCGGCAAGACGCTGCTCGCCCGCGCCGTCGCCGGCGAGGCCGGCGTCCCGTTCTTCAGCATCGCCGGCTCCGACTTCGTCGAGATGTTCGTCGGCGTCGGCGCGAGCCGCGTGCGCGACCTCTTCGAGCAGGGCAAGAAGAACGCGCCCTGCATCATCTTCATCGACGAGATCGACGCCGTCGGTCGCCACCGCGGCGCCGGCATGGGCGGCGGCCACGACGAGCGTGAGCAGACGCTCAACCAGCTCCTCGTCGAGATGGACGGCTTCGAGTCTTCCGAGGGCGTGATCATCATCGCGGCGACCAACCGCCCCGACGTTCTCGACCCCGCCATCCTGCGTCCCGGTCGCTTCGACCGCCGCATCGTGGTGCCGCGCCCCGACGTCACCGGGCGTGAAGCGATCCTCAAGGTCCACACCCGCAAGGTGCCGCTGGCGGCCGACGTCGACATCGAGGTCATCGCCCGCATGACCCCCGGGATGGCCGGCGCCGACCTCGAGAACCTCGTCAATGAGGCCGCTCTCATCGCCGCCCGCCGCGACGCCGCCAAGGTGTCGATGCAGGACTTCGAGGCAGCCCGCGACAAGATCATCATGGGCAACGAGCGGCGCTCCCTCGTGATGACGGCGAAGGAGGTCGAGGCGACGGCCTACCACGAGGCCGGTCACGCCCTCGTCGGCCTGCTCCTCGGCGAGGAGGACAAGGGCAAGAGCGGCGATTTCCTGCCGCTGCACAAGGTCACCATCATCCCCCGCGGTGCGGCCCTCGGCGTCACGAGCTTCATGCCCGACGATCGCAAGAGCATGAACAAGCGCTTCGCCGAGAACCGCATTGCCATGGCGATGGGCGGTCGCATCGCCGAAGAACTGATGTTTGGCGACCTCAACTCTGGCGCGGCGTCGGACATCGACTCCGCCACCGACATCGCGCGGGCGATGGTGACCGAGTGGGGCATGAGTGAGAAGCTCGGGCCCCTCGCGTTCGGCGGCAAGCAGGGCGAGGTCTTCCTCGGCCGCGACTTCTCGCAGCAACAGAACTATTCGGAGCAGACGTCGCAGACCATCGACGCCGAGGTCCACCGGATCGTGATGGCGCAGTACGAGCGCGCCCGCGCCCTCGTCGCCGGCCACATGGACCAGCTCGGCGCGATCGCCCAGGCCCTGCTCGTCTACGAGACCCTCGACGGCGCCGACCTCAAGGTGCTGATGGATGGTGGCTCGATCACCCGCACGAAGCCGTCGGTCCGCATCAAGACCCGCGAGCAGCTCGAGCAGGAGCGCGAGAGCCGCCACGCGCCGACCCTCGGCGGCCTCGGTGGTCCGACGCCGGAGCCGGCGACCTGATCAAGCGCTCCGTGCGTGATGCGGATGTCGACGACGACGCAGGCGCCCTCCGGGGCGCCTGTGCTTTTGTGGCGGGGCGGCGCCGATGGCGGGACCGACACTGGATGCGTCCGCTGCTGAGACGCCGACCGACGGGTTGGCGGCGTTGGTGGGCGGCGTGGCACGCTCCCGCTGGAACGTCCGGAGGCGCGCGATGTGGTCGAGAGTGCTGCTGCTGGCGATGGGGCTGGGGCTCGGTGCCGTGCCGGCGTCGGCGCTGGAGCGGGGCGAGAGCTGCGTGCTGCAGGCGCCGCTGCCGATGGTCGTCACGCAGCGCGAGGGCCGCGTCGAGGTCACCATCGACAAGGGCGTCGAGGTCACCGTCGTGGCGCCGGGGGATGAGGGGCGCACTGGCGTGAGCACGGGTGACGCCGCCGGCACCGTCGCCACCCGCGACCTCGAAGCCGCCTGCGCCGGGACCCTGCAGACGTGTCGTCTCACGGCGCCGGTGACGATGTTCGAGCAGACGCGATCGGACTCGAAGGCCTGGCGGCTCAAGCCGGGGGCCATCGTCAGTGTGCTGCGCACGGGCAAGGTCTGGACCCACCTCCGCCTCGCCGACCTCGAGGGCTTCGCCCGCCAGGAGGAGCTCAAGCCTGCCTGCGAGTTCATCGCACCCGAAGCGGGCGAGCTTGAGGTGACGGTGGAGGTCGAGCGCGGCGATGGCCCCGGTGTCCTCTTCCAGCCCTTTCTCCTCGAGAAGAACGCTCCTGCGGGTGAGGCCGACGCCGTCGCCGACCTCTTCTTCGAGCGCCTCGCCATCTATCGCCCCGACGCCGCACGCCTTGGGCTGACGACGACGCGTGAGGCGGCGAAGTGGAAGGCCCATACCGAGGCCGCCGCCCTCGCCGCCCGCAGCGCCGGACTGAATTACGCCATCGTCGGCCAGGCGAGCGTCGACCCGAGCGGAGGCAAGCCCGCCCTCGTCCTCAACCTCGCGGTTGTCGACGCGCGGGCGAAGAAGATCCTGAAGGGCATCAAGGTGCGCCCGACCCTGAAGCCGGAGGACCTGTGGATCGAAAATGCCCTCGCCGTGCTCCTGCCCTACCTGAGCGCGGCGCCGGGGGCGAAGGCGCCGCCGACGCTGAAGGGCCAGTCGACGTCGACGCCGCCGTTGCGCTGACGTCTCAGTACCGCAGCAGCGCCTCGACGCGGCGGTGGCCGAGGGCGTCGCGGCCCTTGAGGTCGGTCAGCTCGATGACGAAGGCGAAGCCGGCGACGGTGCCCGAGACGCGCTCGACGAGCTGGGCAGTGGCGTGGGCGGTGCCGCCGGTCGCGATGAGGTCGTCGCAGATGAGCACACGCTGACCGGGGGTGCAGGCGTCGACGTGGATCTCGAGTTGGTCGCTGCCGTACTCGAGACCGTAGCCGATGCTCTCGGTCTTGTAGGGGAGCTTGCCGCGCTTGCGGACGGGGATGAAGCCGACGCCGAGCTCCTGCGCCAGCGCCGTGCCGAAGATGAAGCCGCGGCTCTCCATGCCGGCGACGACGTCGACCTGGCCACGCCACGGCGCCGCCATGGCCACGATCACGTCGCGGAGGGCCTGGTGGTCCTTGAGCAGTGGCGTGACGTCGCGAAACAGGATGCCCTTCTTCGGGAAGTCGGGGACATCGCGGATGAGCGCCTTCGCGCGCTGGAGACCGGGAGGGAGGGGAGGCTGGGTCGGCATCCCCGACGTTTCGCCAAAAGCAGGCCCCGACGCAACGTGCCGGCACGGGGCCGGCACGTTGTCAGGCACCGGGCGTCGTCGTCGTCGTCATTCGACGCAGACGGCATAGACGGAGCTGACCCAGCCGCGCAGTCCGCCCTTCTCGATCCGGTGCCAGGTGCGGTTGCCCTGCACCGAGGCGCCGTCGTCCACGGTGTCGAGGCGGGTGACGACGTCGCCGCCGCGCAGCGTGCCGAGGGGGGACTGGGCCGTCGACGGTGAGGGCCGCACATTGAGGGCGTCGGCGTTGACGACGCGCACCTGCGTGCAGGCCGGTGCGGGGGGAGGCGGTGGCGTGCCGTCGTCGGCGGGCAGCACCTGCAGGGCGTCAAAGACGATCTTCTTGCGCTGGCTCGCGGCCTCGCCGGTGTTGTCGTTGAGGACGACGCGGGCCGTCCCCGACGAGAACGTGAAGGTGCCGAGGTCGCGGAAGCCATCGACGCTGCGCTGGTCGAGCTGCTTCGTCTCGACGACGCCGTCGTGCTCGATCCGGTAGGTGGCCCGCTGCGACGTCGCCACCGACGTGTCCGTGAAGGCCTGCAGGCGGTAGCGGCCCGGCACGTCGAGGCGCAGCTCCCACTCGCCGTAGTTCTCGCGGGCGGCGCTCGCTGTCGCCGTCGTCCAGATGAGGCCGCCGCCGTGGCCCTCGCTCGTCTCGGCGTGCAGATACTGCACCGGGCCGCCGGCGGTGAAGCAGGCGCCCTCGTCGTCGACGACGCCGCCGCTGGCGGGGATGCTGCCGCACGACGACGGCGGTGGCGGCGGCGGCGCGGTGCCGTCACCCTGGTAGGACAGGGTCTCGAGGTCGGCCATCGTGCCGGCGAAGAGGTTGGTGTCGACCTGGCCGCGGATGCCGGCGACGCGGCCGCGATCGGTGAACTGGTGGAAGCTCCACATCGACCACGGCGGCGGCGTCAGCGGGCAGTCGGTGCCGTAGTGGGCGATCCACAGCGGGTGGTCGGCGAAGGCGTCGCTGCGGACGCTGTCGCGCCAGAAGTACGGGCCCGTGTAGATGATCGGCTTCACGCCGAGGCGTGCCTCGACGTGGTCGACCCACTGACCGACCTTGCGGGCCACCGTCGCCGGCGACTGGCCGTCGGTGCTCTCGACGTCGATCACGGGGGGCAGGTCGCCGGGCTGCAGCGGGCCCATCTGGTCGAGGAGGATGTTGGCCTGCTCGATGGGGTCACGGTTGCTGCGGAAGAACTGGTAGACGCCACGCTTGACGCCGGCGGCGCGGGCGCCCGTCCAGTTCTCCTGGAAGCGCGGGTCGATGAACGTGCTGCCGTCGGAGACGCGGATGAAGGCGTACTTCACGCCGTCGCGGGCGACCTGCTGCCAGTCGATCTGGCTCTGCCAGTACGAGACGTCGATGCCCCGGACCGTCGTCGTCGGCTTGCACTGGCGGGTCAGCGACTGCTCCTCGCCGGGGGCGTCGAAGTTGCCGGCGGCGGCGACGTCGCCGTGGTCCTCCAGGTCGAGTTCGGTGCCACAGCCCACGAGGGCCACTGCCAGAAGGAGTGCACTGATCTTCGTCTGCATGCGCCAGATGTCCCATGGCGCAGTTGACTGAGGAATCAATCAACTGACCGTCGGACAAGCGACCGATGGGTGAACCCATTGAAAACGCAAGGGATTGTCTGGAGGTCGTCCGGCGCCCGGCCCGGCGGATCCGGCGATCACGGGCCCGGCGCCGGTGGCTGGCAACGCCGCCGGCCGACGGCCGATACTGGAGACGTCCACCCGATTTGAGGAGGTTCGTCATGGCAGACCCCACCGGCGGCATCGGCAAGGCCAGCGCCCAGATGATGCAGGAAATGCAGAAGCAGATGGCCGAGCAGGCCAAGGAGCAGCAGAAGGTCGGCGGGCCCCAGTTCGACAACGTCATGTCCCAGCAGGGCGTCAACGATCCGACGAAGGTCCAGGACGTCTCGAAGGTCGCCGAGGTCCAGAAGCCCCAGTCGGCGGCGGACGTTCTGCGCACGGCCCAGTCCCAGCAGGTCGGCGGTGTCGACAAGAGCCTCGACGTGAAGCGCGTCGAGGGCACCCAGAAGACCAGCGAGAGCGGCCTCAAGGCCCTGCTCGGTCAGGTCGTCGAGGGCCAGAACAAGCTCGACCAGATCATCAAGATGGCGACGAGCGGCAAGACCTACGGCAACCAGGAGCTCCTCGCGATCCAGGCCTCGGTCTACAAGTTCAGCCAGGAGCTGGAGCTCACGAGCAAGGTCGTCGAGAAGGCGACGAGCGGCGTGAAGCAGACGATGCAGACGCAGGTCTGAGGTCCGCTCCCCACTGCACCATCCACGGGGCCGACATCGTCGGCCCCGTGTCGTTTCGGTTCGCGCGGCGGCTCAGCCGGCCGTCGGCGTCGTCGGCGTCGTCGGCGTCGTCGTCGGCGGCGGCGCCTTCAGGCGGGCGAGGGCCTGGGTGGCCTGCGGGGCCTCGCTGGCGTCGGGGTGGTCCCGCAGCAGGCGCTCGTAGAGGGCGGTCGCCTGGGCGACGTCCTTGAGCCGCTCCTCGGCCAGCGACGCGGCCTTCCACAGCGCCGGGGCGGCCTGGTCGGTGTCGGCGAATTCCTCGCCGACCCGCTGGTAGCGCCATACGGCGCCCTGCCAGCGCTCCCGCTCCTCGTAGAAGCGGGCGGCGTAGAGGTCGACCTCGGCGAGACGGCCGCGGGCGGTCTTGCGCAGCTCGCGAATCTCGGCGGCGCGGGCGTCGTCGGCGAAGCGGGTGAGGAAGTCGTCGCAGGCCCGGATGGTGTCCTTCGCCGACGACTGGTCCTTCTCCTTCGCGTCGACAAACGGCAGCCAGGCGACGTTGTTCTCGATGGCGCGGCCGTGGCTGACGGCGACGCGGTAGGTGGCGTAGGCGACCTCCTCGTGCCGCGGGTGGAAGCGGACGAAGATGCGATAGGCGTCGGCGGCCTCGAGCCACTTCTCGCGCTCGAAGTGGGTGTCGGCCATGCGCAGCTCGGCGAGGACGGCGTACTTCGAGTAGGGGAACTTGTTCTTCACGAGCTCGAAGTACTTCACGGCCTCGTTGAAGCGGCGGGCGGTGAAGGCGGCCTCGGCGGCCTCGTAGTTCTGACGGGCGGTGTCCTTCTGATCGACCTCGGTGTCCTGGAGGTTGGTCTCGAAGGCCGTACAGGCGGCGCCCTGCAGGCCGGTGGCGACGGCGGCCAGGGCGGCCCCGCGCGAGAGCCATCTTCCGAGCGACGAAGACATCATGCGGCCGGTCCTACACGACGCCGGCGCCGACGGCGAGGCGGTTCTCGCGCCGCCGTCGACGCCAGCGGGACCGGGCTGGCGCGCCGGGCTCAAGCGCCGCTGGCGCGGTGATCAGCCGGCGGGCGCCGCGTTTTGACCCCGGCGAAGCTCCCGTGCTACCACCCCTCGGACTTCGACGTTGTCGTCGAGAAGGACTGGAAGAGGAGACCGCATGGCGTCCAAGATCCCACCGCCGTCCACCGCGACCCGCGACGGCGGCCGCGCTGCCGCACTGTCCAAGGCGCTCGACGACAAGACGAAGGGAGCGCCGAAGGAGGCGCCGAAGAAGTCGACCCTCGATCCGCTGCGGGATCCGTCGACGTACTCGCCGGACGAGCTCAGCGCGATGATGAAGGAGGCCGAGGCCCCCGCGAGCTTCACGCAGGAGAACCTCGTCAAGTTCGTCGTCGGCGAGATCACGTGGGCCGAGCTCACCGGTCTCACGATGCAGGAGGCCTACTCCTTCGCCGAGATCGCCTACAACCTCTTCGAGCAGGGCAAGTACGACCAGGCCCAGACCATCGTCGAGGGCCTCGTCATCTCGAACCCGTACGACGGCTACTTCCACGGTCTGCTCGGCGCCATCTACGGCCGCAAGGGCATGCACGAGGAGGCGAGCGAGGAGTACACGATCGCCATCGACCTCGACCCGACGAACATCTCGGCGTTCGTGAACCGCGCCGAGATCGCGCTGCAGCACGGCGAGATCGAAAAGGCCCTCAAGGACCTCAAGAAGGCCATCGAACTCGATCCCAAGGGAGAGAAGCCCTTCGGCGTCCGCGCCCGCGCCCTCGCGGCGGCGACGGCGTCGATCCTCGAGGAGGCCCTCAAGCAGTCGGGCGTCGACATCGAGAAGGCCGCGGCGGCCCAGAAGAAGGCTGGCGCGGCGGCGAAGCCGGCGGCCAAGGCCGCGGCGCCCGCGAAGCCGGCGCCGAAGAAGAAGTGAGCCGGGCGCAGCGGTTGCTGCCCCAGCCACGACGTCGCGCGGGCCCTGCGGCCCGCGCTTCGTTTTCTCCGCCTCAGTCGGGCTCGCTGGGGCCCGCGGGGCCAATGAGCTGGCCGTTGGCGTCGACGAAGACGGCGTTGTCGCCGTCCATGCGGGTGCCGCCGACGACGCGCCAGCTGAAGTCATCTGACAGCAGCAGGTGGGGCGTGGGCCCCTCGGGCGGCGCCGTGATCGCCGTCGTCGCGCGGGAGGTGCCGCGGCTGGCGACGACCTCGACGGGGCGGCTCCGCTGCACGGACCACGCGTAGCGGCGCGAGAAGCCCGGCGTCGGCGTGGGGGAGCAGCCGCCGTGGGGGCGATACTCGTCCTTGCAGGGCCGAAGGTCGCGGCCCTCGATCGTGACCGTGACGTCGGCGGGGACGTCGACGATGAGGAGGCCGCGGCCACCGGGTGGATCGGATCGCCCGATGAGCCAGCCCAGCGCGGCGAGGAGCGGCACGCCGACGACGACGAACCAGGCCTGCAGGCGTCGACGATCGAACATCAGGGCTCCCGTGGGCGCGGCTCATCGAGCGCGGCGCCGAGAAAGGCGAGGCCACCGCCGACGGCGTCGTCGACGACGCGGCGGGGATCGCGGGGATTGAAGCGGGCAAAAAGGCTCGGGGCGACGAGGTGCTCGCGAAACGAATGCACGGCCGGAAAGACCTCGACGGTGAGGGCCCAGGCGCCGTGGACGTGGTGGGCGTGGTCCTCGAGCTCGCCGGTGAAGACGTCGCCGGGGGCGAACATGAAGGTCGGGTGCAGGTGGTGGGGCTGGCCCCGACGGAACGCGCGGGCGAGGCGGCGGTAGGTGCGGGCCTCGCGCCACGTCGTCACCTTCGGCGGGATCAGCGTGCCCATGAAGCTGTGGAACGACAGCACGGCCCAGGGGCGATGGCGGGTCAGCACGTCGTCGACGACGCGGCTCTCGGGTTCCGAAAACGGGTGCGGCCCGCGCCAGGTGGCGCGCCGGGGATCGGACGAGCCGCTCACCGCCAGCGGCAGTCGCGACGGCGCCCAGGCCTCCCGCTCGACGCGATCGGGGCGGGGGAAGTTGCGGTTGAGGTCGACGCCGGCGGCGTTGGTGCGCAGGGCCTTCAGCACGTCGTGGCCGCCGCTGCGCTCGGTCTTCATGAAGCCGTCGGGGTTGAGGCAGGGCGCGACGACGACGGTGGCGCGCTCCCGCAGGGCCGCACCGCGGGGCCCACCGAGGGCCTCGAGCAGGCCGAGCGCGCACAGCCCGCCGATCCACTCCACGCCATGCAGGTTCGCGTTCACGAACACCGTGGGGGCCGGCTCCAGCGAGGACGACGACGACGACGGCACGATGGCGGCGCGGATCGGGCGCCCTTCGAGGCTGTGGCCGCAGACGACGACGTCGGCGCCGACGGCGGCAGCGAGCGCGTCGAGGCGACGCTCGCGGGCGGCCTCGTCGAGGTAGGCCGCCATCGCGCCCGCCCGCCGCGCCACGAGCGAGGTGCTCATCGCCGCGGATACTCCACGAGGTCGCCCTTGTAGCCGCGCATCACGAAGGCGTCGTCGGTGACGTCGACGACGGGCTCGGGGGCGAGCGGGGCCTTGCCCTTGCCGCCGGGGAGGTCGACGACGAAGGTGGGGATCGAGATGCCCGAGAGGTGTCCGCGCAGCGACGCGTGCAGGGCGCGGGCGTCGTCGAGGGGCACGCGGAAGTGGTCGGTGCCGGGCGCGAGGTCGCACTGGTGCAGGTAGTAGGGGCGCGCGCCGAGGCGCGTGAGGCGACGGAAGAGCGCCATCAGCACGTCGCGGTCGTCGTTGACGCCCTTCAGCAGCACCGTCTGGTTGAGCACCGGGACGCCGCCGTCGACGAGGGCGCGGATGGCGCGGGCGGTCTCCGGGTGGGCCAGCTCGTTCGGGTGGTTGAAGTGCGAGAGCCAGTAGGTCGTGGGGCCAGAGTCGGCGTCGTGCCCGCCCCGCAGCAGCCGCACGAGCGACGGCGTCACCCGCTGCGGGCAGAAGGCCAGCATGCGGCTCGCGATGCGGATGACGTCGAGGTGGGGGATGGCGCGCAGGCGCTGCAGCAGCGACGCCACGCGGTCATCGCCCAGCATCATGGCGTCGCCGCCGGAGACGATGACCTCGCGGATGCCGTCGTGGCTGGCGATGTAGTCGAGGGCGGGCTGCAGGTGCTCCCACGTCGGCGTCGGGCCCTGGCCCACGAGGCGCTTGCGGGTGCAGAAGCGGCAGTAGCTGCCGCAGCGATCCGTGGCGAGCAGCAGCACGCGGTCGGCGTAGCGGTGCACGAGGAAGGGGACGGCCTCGAGATCCTCCTCGCCGAGGGGATCGCGCCGGTCCCACGACGTCGGCAGGAACTCCGTGCCGGTGGGGATGACCTGACGCCGCAGCGGATCGTGCGGGTCGCCCGGCGCCATCAACGACAGGAAGTGGGGCGTGACGCCGAGGGGCAGGCCGCCGTGGGCGTCGAGGTGCGCGAGGCCCTTGCGCTCGTCGTTGGTGAGGACGAGGCCGGCGGCTTCGAGGTCGGTGGCGGTGCGGGCCGCGCCACGGAGCTGCTCACGCCACGGCTCCCGTGACGCCGGCTCGGGCGCAGGCAGGGCGGGCATGGCGTCGACGACGACGGGCAGGGCGACCATGGCCCGATCCTGACACGGCGGGGCGCCGGCGCCAGTGGGGCGGTCCCCCAAAAAAAGACAAGGCGCCCCGAGGGGCGCCCTGTCACCTGCGCGGCGGTGTCGTTCAGTTGAACGCAGCGCAGACGTAGGCGGTGCCGTCGAAGGCGGTGTCGCCGTTGCAGTCGGCGACGGCGTTGCAGCCGCAGGCGCCGTCGAAGCAGACGTCGCCGGTCGGGCTGCCCGCGCAGTCGGCGTTGTCGACGCAGCCGCAGGCACCGGTGGCCTCGATGCAGTTCTCGCCGGCGGCGTTGCCGGCACACTCACCGTCGTTGGCGCAGCCACAGGCGCCGAACTCGATGTTGCACACCGAGAGGCCGCCGGTGCAGTCGGCGTTGGACTCGCACAGCACGCACTGGCCGTCGCTCTCGCGGCACTTCGTGCCACCGAAGCAGTCGGCGTCGGCCGCGCACGGGTTCTGGCAGAAGCCGGCCTCGCAGGTGGCGTCGTCGGCGCCCGCGAGCGGCGCGGGAATGCAGCCCTGGGCGGTGCCGCCGGCGACGGGCGTGACGTCGCCGAGGGTGCCGATGAAGCAGGTGGGCGTGCCACCGATGTCGGTGGGCGCCTGGACGCAGCCGGTGAAGTCACCGCCGCCAAACGTGAAGGTGGCGCAGAAGCCGGCGAGACAGTCGCCGTCGGCGGCGCAGTCCTGCACGCCGCTGAAGAGGGCGACGCAGTCGGCGTTGTCGATGCAGAGCGGCGGGGCCGTACAGCGACCGGCCTCACAGGTCAGGCCGCCGGCGTTGTTGCCGCCCACCTGACAGTCGGCGTCCTCGGCACACTCTTCCTGGCAGAAGCTCACGCCTTCGCCTTCACCTTCGCCCTCACCCTCACCCTCACCTTCGCCCTCGCCCTCACCTTCGCCTTCACCCTCACCTTCGCCTTCGCCCTCGCCGCCGTCGTCGGGCGGGGCGTCGCAGGCGACGGTGGCGGGGAGCACGGCCGCAAGCGCGGTCGACATCAGGAACACGGTGAGCTTCTTCATCGGGACACCTCCAGGCGCCGGCCGCAGCCGGCGACGGCGGACGGTAGCGCCGCTTCCGGGCGCGCCGCGAGAATGCATGCCGATGAATGGAGGGCCATGTCGGATGCCCGACCACCTGTGGCCCGACCGGGCGATCCGTCAGCCGACGTAGCGGGTCGGGTCGGGGACGCCGGCGTCGACGAAGCCCTTCCGTCGGATCTGACAGGCGTCGCAGCCCCCGCAGGCGCGCGGGCCGTCGGGGCCGGGCTGCGGGTCGTAGCAGCTCCAGGTGAGGGCGTAGTCGACGCCGAGGCGGCTGCCCTCGCGGATGATGTCGGCCTTGCTCAACGACACGATCGGGGCGCGGATGTGCACGCGCTCGCTGTCGTCCTTCGCGAGGACGCCCATCCGGGTGGCGAGGTTCGCCATCACCTCGAAGGCCCGCAGGTACTCGGGGCGGCAGTCAGGATAGCCGGAGTAGTCGACGGCGTTGGCGCCGACGAAGATGTGGCGGGCCTCGAGGACCTCGGCGAGGGCGAGGCCATAGGACAGAAACAGCGTGTTGCGCGCCGGCACGTAGGTGACCGGGATACCCTCACTCATCTCCTTGTGGTCCCGATCGCGCGGCACCGCGATGCCGTCGTCGGTGAGGGCCGAGCCGCCGAAGGCCCGCAGGTCGACGTCGACGATGCGGTGGCTGGCGGTGCCGACGGCCTCGGCGACCCGGCGGGCCGCCTGCAGCTCGACGCCGTGGCGCTGGCCGTAGCGGAACGAGAGGGCGTGGCAGGAAAAGCCCTCGGCCTTCGCCATCGCGAGGACCGTCGCCGAATCAAGTCCGCCCGAGAGCAGGACCACCGCGTGCTTCGTCATGATGTCGTTTCCGGGTTCTCGTCGTCGTCGTCGTCAGCCCGCCGGGCCCACACCCATCGCCTCGGCCGTCTCGATGGCCATCATGCGATAGGTCTCCTTCACGAGGTGCAGCCAGTTGTCGTCGGTGATGCCGCTGTCCTTCGCGAGGCCGACGATGCCGTCGACGGTGCGCTGCCAGATGTCCTGCAGCGTGACCTCGTCCCAGGCGCCCGACAGCACCGGCGTCGGCCGGATGTCGTGGACGTCCTTGGCGGCGTCGAGGAAGTCGTCGAGCACCTGGACGAAGAGGCTGACGTCGTACATCCACTGGCGCGCCTGCTCGCCGCAGAAGCGCCACACCGGAAAGACGAGGCCGTCGATGGTGCCGCGCACGCCGGCCATGCGCCACGCGCGGCCCGACGGATCGGGCACGCCCGTCATCGCCTTGACCTCGGCGTCGATGTACTCGCGCAGCGTCGTGAGGGCGCGGGCCAGCTGGGCGCGGTCCTCGTCGTTGTCGATGCCGTCGGCCATGGCGTCGTGCAGGGCCCGCACGAGGCGGAAGGCGCCGGCGTACGGCATGCCGTCGTCGGGGGCCCACGTCCCGTCGAGCAGGCCGTGCATGCGGCGACCCCGCTCGCGGGGATCGACGCCGTCGAAGCAGTGGTCGTAGACGTGGTCGATGGTGGCGATGAACGCCGCCGTGACGAGGATCCGGCGCTCCGTCGACTCGGGCAGGATCGTGCCGACGGCGCGGGCGGTGAGGCCGGCGAGGCCCGACAGCAGCGCCGGGTGCAGGCGCAGGCCGCCGCCGACGACGCGGGACAGGGCGACGGGCCACGGCGGGTTCGGCGCCGAGAACAGCACGGTGTAGGGCGCCGTCGCGTAGAGATTGCAGGTGAGGAAGCGGAGCTTCTTGCCCGCGCGCTCCTGCAGGCTCTCCGGCCAGTGCTTCTCGATGAGGGGACGCACGAAGCGATCGTGGCGCTCGAAGACGACCTTGCGGATGCCGTCGGGGAAGGGCTTGAGCGAGGGGTCGACGGCGCCGAGGATCCCCCGGACGACGGCGTTGCGCTCGTCATCGCTCATGGTCACGGCGCGGGGCCGGGGCGCGGAGCGGCCGGACGTCTCTGCAGGCGCGGCGGCGTGGGATTCGGCGGCAACCATGGGCGACGCCGTAGCGCCCCCGCCCGCCGGCGTCGAGGGCGGTGGCGTCACATCGGCCGCCGCGGCGCCGTCAGCCCGCCGCCTTCGCCGTCGCTGCCGCAAAGAGCGTGAGGCCCGCATGCCCGCCGAAGGTCACGAGCCAGGGCGTCAGCGTGCGGGTGTGGGTGAGGCGGGCCACGCCGAGCCCCATGAGCCAGCAGGCGTGCAGCTCGAAGACGTCGAGGCCGCGCAGGAGCATGGCCAGGGCACCGCGGGCCTCCCGGCCGTCGAGGAAGAGGGCCGCCGGGTTGCTCATGACGGCGTTTTGGGGGTCGATGGCCCGCAGGTCGTGGGTGAGCAGCGACACCGCCGTGAGGACGTCATGGACGGCGAGGGGGGCAGCGCCGACAGCGACGACGCCGACGACGTCACCGAGGCGGATCGGGCGGCTGCTCGTGTGGCGCAACAACAGGAAGCAGCCCACGGCCACGAACATCAACCAGCCCACACGCTTGCCGGTGGCGCCGACGGGGAGCGCGACGGCCATGGCCGGCGCCGAGGTGGCGAGGACCTGCTCGCGCTGCTCGGCGGGCATGGCCTTGAGCTTGTCCCAGGCGCCGCTCTTCTTCATCTCGTCGACGAGGACCGCGCGCATGCCGCCCACCTGCTGCACCTTCGCGATGAAGGCGATCGGGGGCAGCAGTGCGCAGGCGCACAAGACGATGACGGCGAGCAGGGCCCGGGGGCGCGCGGCGGTGGCGGCGAAGGCGCCGTCGGGGTCGACAAAGACGAGCCAGCGGGGGCGCGGCGGCGCGTGACGACGACGCAGGCTTGGCAGATCGAAGGGCAGGCCGGCCGGCGACGTCGGCGCGGCCGGCAGCTCGCTCATGTCAGTGCCCCTCGCCGAAGCGGCCGGCGATGAGCTCGACGATGGCGTCGACGGCGGCGTCGGCGTCGGCACCGGTGGCGACGACCTGGAGGTGGGTACCCTTGCTGGCGGCGAGCATGAGCACACCCATGATGCTCTTGGCGTTCACCATCATGTCCTCGCGCCCGATCTGGACCTCGACCGGGTACTTCGACGCGAGCTGCACGAGCTTCGACGCCGCGCGGGCGTGCAGCCCGAGGTCGTTGACGATGGTGACGGTTCGACGCGCTTCGGCCATCCGGGACTCCTGGAGGCCCACCTTATCCCGAATGGCCAGCGCCGCCACGCCCGTCGTCGCCGGCCTTCACTGCTCGCTGATGCCGATGACCCGCTGGGGATCGACGAGGACGACGGCGTGGCGCTCGTTGAGGCCCGGTCCGATGAGGGTGGCGTCCTTCAGCACGAGCGTGCTCGGACGCCGCAGGTGGTCGGTGAGGCGGACGTCGTGCAGGACCGCGACGGTGCCGCCGATGGCGTACTGCCCGGGCAGGAGCGCGCTCATGGCGTGGTCCACCTCCTGGCCGCGCGGCAGCACGATGAGGGTCTCGTCCGTCGGCGGGATGAGCAGCAGCATCTCGTGACGACGGATGGCGAAGAAGGGCACGCGCGTCGGCAGGCCGGGCAGCTGCACGTCGGTGAGGGGAACGAAGTCGGGGGCATGGTCCCAGGCGTCGGCGAGGCAGGTGCGGCGCGGCACCCGCAGTGTCCCCTCGATGAAGCCGGCCGAGGTGAGGATGCGCACGACGATGGCGCGCTGGTCGGGAGCCTGGTTCAGCATGGGACCTCCTGGGCGTGGACTCAGTGGCGTTCGACGTCGCGATGGCGGGAGCGCACATCGATGCCGCGGGCCCGCAGCGCGTCGACGCCGGCCTCGACGAGGGCGACCGAGCGGTGGCGCCCCCCGGTGCAGCCGATGGCGACGGTCGCGTAGCTCTTGCCCTCCGCGGCGAAGCGCGGGACGAGAAACGCCGTGAGGTCGACGATCTTGTCGAGATAGGTGGCCGCGTCGGCGTCGGCGAAGACGTAGTCGCGGACGGCAGCGTCGCGCCCGGTCTGGTGCCGCAGCGTCTCGACGAAGTAGGGGTTCTGCAGGAAGCGGGCGTCGAAGCAGAGGTCGAGGTCGGCGGGCAGCCCGTACTTGAAGCCGAAGCTGAGCAGCGTGACGAGGAGCTTCTCGCTGTCGCCGCCGAAGCGCTCGCTCACGAGACGCTTGAGGTCGTGGACGCTCAGCCCCCGCGTGTCGATGATCGTGTCGGCGCGAGCCTTGACCTCGGCGAGCAGCGCGCGTTCCGTGGCAATCGCGGTGTAGAGGCCGCTCATGCCGACCTGGCTCGAGCTGGCGTCGGTGACGTCGAGGGGATGGCGCCGGCGGGTCTCCTGGAAGCGCCGCACGAGCACGTCGTCGTCGCAGTCGAGAAACAGGAGCAGCGGGTGCGCCGACAAGGTGCCCTGCTCGGCGAGCTCGAGCAGCCGCGTCCAGGTGGCCGGGAACTCGCGCAGGAAGCCGGCCTCGCGGGCGTCGACGACGAAGGCGAACTTCCGCCGCTCGCCCCCGCTCGTCATCCGGATGAGCGGCTCGATGAGGGCCGGCGGCAGGTTGTCGACGACGAAGAAGCCGAGGTCCTCGAGGGCCCGCGCGGCCGTGGACTTGCCGGCGCCGGCGAGCCCCGAGAGGACGATGACCTGCTTGCCCGGCATCTGCGGCTCCCTCGACGGCGGGACCCCACCCGGGGACCGGCACTGCAGCATAGCGGTCGGTGGGGCCCCACGGCGACCGGTTCGGGACACCGGCGGAGCACGACGCCGTGAATGACTACACTCCCCCTGATGTCCCGCCTCCTGCTGCCGGTCTGGTCGCTGTGTGCCGTGCTCGTGGTGCTGTGTCTGTCGGCCTGTCCGCCCGAGACCGCGCTCGCCGTCGGCTGCGTGTCCGCCGACGACTGCCCCGACGGCACGGCCTGCGAGGCCGGCGTCTGCGTCGCGCCCGCCGGGCGCGAGGGTGAAGGCGAGGGCGAAGGCGAGGGTGAAGGCGAAGGCGAGGGCGAGGGCGAAGGAGAGGGTGAAGGTGAAGGAGAGGGCGAGGGCGAGGGCGAGGGCGAAGGAGAGGGTGAAGGTGAAGGCGAGGGCGAAGGCGAGGGCGAGGGCGAAGGCGAAGGCGAAGGCGAAGGCGAGGGTGAGGCCCCCTGCGGCAACGGCGTCATCGATCTGGGCGAGACCTGCGATGGCCAGTCGGGCTGTGCTCCGAGCTGTGCGCCCCAGGATGGCTTCACCTGCGCTGCCGATGGCGCCGGCACCATCTCGTGCTTCCGGCCTTTCCCGGCCGGCCGGCCAACGCGATTGGGATCGACCGATCTCCTGCCGGTGGCCGCGCGGGACGTCAGCCTGATCTGCCCGGCCAACACCGTCGTCGATACCACCGCGTCGTCAGCGTCGTCTTCTGCGGTGCTGTGCGGTGTGTCGGTGCCGACGTTCCATGTGCCGCAGGCGGATGGCCCGACGCTGCAGGTCTACGTCGTCCGCGATCTCGGCATGACGGGCGAGCTGCGGTTCATCGGCAGCGAGGCGCCGGTGTTCGTGGTTCTTGGCGACGCGCGCATCGAAGGCATCCTCGACGCTGGCGGTCGGGGCACGGAGAGCGGCGCAGCGGCGGGCCTCGACTGTGGGGGCGGCGGCGACGGCGCCCAGGGGCCCGACTCCCGGGACGATGGCAGTGGCGGTGGCGGTGGTGGCGGTGTGCTCGGCGACGGCGGCGACGGCGGCGACAGCGACGGTGGCAACGGGACAAAGGGGGCGAAGCGGGATGGTCGCGCCCAGATCCTGATGGGCGGCTGTCGGGGGGCACCGGTGGGCGCGACAACGGGGACACCGGCGTGGCGCGACGCGACGGCGGCGGCGGCGGCGGCGCCATCCAGCTCTCGGTGGCCGGGCGCCTTGAGCTCTCAGGCCAGGTGCTCGCCGACGGTGGCGGCGGCCTTGGGGGCGACAAGGACAACGACGGCGGCGGCGGCGGCGGCGGCGGCGGCGGCCATGTCTTCATCGAGGCCCGCACCCTTGCGGTGAGCGGCTCGCTCCAGGCCCGCGGCGGCGGCGGCGGCGAGGGCGGGGCCAACAACGACGGCGCCAACGGCGTCAACGGTCGCAACGGTGGCCTCGGTGGCGAGGGCGGCGGCGATGGTCTGCCCGGCGGCACCGGTGGCGGGATCGGTCAGCCCGGCGCCAACGGGGCCGCGAGCGGACGCTCGAGCCGTGGCGCCGGCGGTGGTGGCGGCGGCGGCGGCCGCATCGACCAGGTCACGATCAACGGCTGAGCGTCAGCCCCGGCTCGCGCGCCAGCGCTCGAGGTCCTGCAGTGCCCGCGTCGACAGCAGGTGCTTGCGATCGGCCTTCTGCGGGCGCTTCACGCGCTTGCCGTCCGCGCCCGGCGGCGGGTGGAGCACCTCGTCGGGCAGCGGGTCCACCATGGGCCAGATGACGTTGCTCGGCGAGAAGTGCGCCGCAGTGTCGGCCCGCAGCGTGCCCCGACAATGACGCCACAGCCCGCCCAGCGCCGTCGTCGTCGGCGGCAGCACCGTCGGCAGCGTCGACGACGACAGCGTGCCCTTGAGCGCGGCGTCGACGACCATCGCGACGAGCAGGCCCGAGGCCGTGCTCTCGACGTAGCCCTCGACGCCCGTGATCTGGCCGGCGAACCACAGGTGCTTCCGTCCCTTGAGGGCGCCGGTGTCGTCGAGCACGGCAGGGCTGTCGAGGTAGGTGTTGCGGTGGATGGCGCCGTAGCGGAGGAACTTCACGTCCGACAGCGCTGGCACCAGCGAGAAGACCTCGCGCTGCGCGCCCTGCTTCATGCGCGTCTGGCAGCCGACGAGGTTGTAGGCCGTGCCGTGGATGTCCTCCTTGCGCAGCTGCAGCACCGCGTGCGCCCGCTTGTTGGTGACCGGGTGGTACAGACCCACCGGCTTCATCGGGCCGAAGCGCAGCGTGTCCTTGCCCCGCTGGGCCATCACCTCGAGGGGCAGGCAGCCGTCGAAGTAGTGCAGGTCCTCGAACTCGTGGGCGGTCGCGGTGTCGGCGGCGCGGAGCGCGTCGTAGAAGGCGTCGTACTCGGCCTCGGTGAGGGGGCAGTTGAGGTAGTCGGCGCTCTCGCCCTTGTCCCAGCGGCTCTTGAAGTAGGCGCCGCCGTCGCCGTGCTCGGCCTCGAGGCGCACGCTGTCGGCGTCGATGATGGGGGCGATGGCGTCGTAGAAGGCGAGGCGCTCCCGCCCGCACATCCGCGCGATGTCCTGCGCGAGGGCGTCGCTCGTGAGCGGGCCGGTGGCGATGATCGTGGCGACGTCGTCGTCGGGGACGGCGGTGACCTCGCCAGCGACGATGGTGACCCGCGGGTGCTGCTGCAGGCGACGCTCGACCTCGGCGGCGAAGACGACGCGGTCGACGGCGAGGGCGTCGCCGGCGGGGACCTTCGCCACCTCGGCGCAGGCCATGATGAACGAGCCGCAGCGGCGCATCTCCTCCTTGATGAGGCCGACGGCGTTGTCGACGTTGGCGGAGCGGAACGAGTTGCTGCAGACGAGCTCGGCGAGGTGGTCGGAGACCTGGGCCGGCGTGCGCTTCTGCGGCTTCTGCTCGTGCAGCGTGACGTGATGGCCTGCCTCGGCGAGCTGCCAGGCGGCCTCGCAGCCCGCGAGCCCACCACCAATGATCCGGACCGTCGTCTTGCTCATGGCGGCGACGTATCCCACCTCGCCGGCGCCGGCAGCCCCCGACCACGCCCCTGATCCGGCGCTGCAGCGCGGGCCATGCACAATCCGACGCCTCCAATCGGCGGTATCCGTATGGAAGTCCGCTCCGCCATCACCGCCGCCTCCTGCGACGCCCTGTGCCGGGCCCTCGGCGCCGGGCAGCCGCCCCCCGACGACACGCCCGAGGCCCTCTGCTGGGCCGCCCTCGACGCCGCCGGCATCGGCGGTGGCTACCGCGCCGCCGTCGTCGCCGCCGGCGGTCCCCTCGCCGTGCTGCGCGGCGGCGCCCTGAGTGCCTTCGCGTCGCCGCGCCGCCGTCGCCAGCTCCTCGACGTCGACGCCGTGGCCGCCCGCCTCGCCCTGCTGTCGCCGTGGCTGCACCTCGGCGTGCAGATCGTCGCCGACGCCGACCGGCTGCGCCGCTTCGCCGACCATCCCGCCTGCGCCTTCTACGGCGCCGGCGCCGCGCTGCCGGACCCGGGGCGCCCCGTCATCGGCATCGTCGGCAGCCGCGAGGCGGGCCCGGCGCTCCTCGAGCGGACGGCCCGGCTCGCCGCCCGGCTCGCCGCGGCGGGCGCCGTCGTCGTCTCGGGCGGCGCCATCGGCGTCGACCAGGCGGCCCAGCAGGCGGCAAGCGCCGTCGGCGGCGACGTCGTCGTGATCAGCGGCGCGGCCCTCACCGGGCGGACCGCGCTGCCCACCGAGGTCCTCGCCGACCCCGGCCTCTGCTGGCTGACGCCCTACGCGCCATGGAGTCCGGGCCGTCCCCGGGGGCGCTTCGCGCAGCGCAACGCCTTCATCGCCGCGATGGCCGACGTCGTCGTCGCCGTCGCCGGCGGCCCGAAGTCGGGCACCCGCCACACCGTCGAGGCCGGCCTGCTCTTTGGCCGCCCCGTCGTGGGGCTCGGGCCCTGTGCCGCCCAGCCGGAGCTGGCGGCGCTCGTGGGGCGCCTCGTCGAGAGCGAGGCCGGCACCGTCATCGACGACGACGTCGACCTCGCCGGTCTGCTGGCGCTGCGACCCGTCGCCGACGGCCACACCCGCTGGCAGCATCACGGCCAGCTGCGGCTGCCGCTGTCGTCGTCGACGTCGTCGCTGCCGCCGGCCATCGCCGGCTCGCCCACCTGCCTCGAGGAGACCGACGCCGACCATGCGCTGCTGCGGCTGCTGCGGGCCCGCGGTCCCCTCTCGATCGACGACGCGGCCGCGGCCCTCGCCGTGGGGGTCCGGGACCTCCTCGTCGACGTCGCCGAGCTCGAACTCGATGGCGCGTTGCGTCGCGACGGGGCGGTGCTGTCGCCGGCGCGCGGCTGAGCCGTCGGCTTGTTGTCAGGGACCCTCACGGCGGCTAACCGGAGCGCCTCTTTGACGACGGAGCAGGAAAGCGATGATGAAGGGTGCCCGGAGCGACGTGACGAAGTGCATCGGCGACACGCCGATCGTGAAGCTCAACAAGATCGGCGCCCACCTCGCGCCGCACGTCGAGCTGTACGCGAAGCTCGAGTACATGAACCCGGGCGGCTCGGTGAAGGACCGCATCGGCGCCTACATGCTCGAGAAGGCCGAGCGCGACGGCCGAATCAAGCCCGGCGGCACGATCATCGAGGCCACGAGCGGCAACACCGGCATGGGCCTCGCCATCACGGCGGCGGTGCGTGGCTACAAGTGCATCTTTGTCATGGCCGACAAGCAGTCCGAGGAGAAGCGCATCGCGCTTCGTTCGGTGGGCGCCCAGGTCGTCATCTGCCCGACCAACGTCGAGCCCGAGGATCCGCGCTCGTACTACTCGACCGCGAAGCGCCTCGCCGTCGAGACGCCGAACTCGCTCTACATGCAGCAGTACTGGAACCCGGACAATCCGGAGGCCCACTACGTGAGCACCGGCCCCGAGATCTGGAACCAGACCGGCGGTGAACTCGACGCCCTCGTCGTCGCGGCCGGCACCGGCGGCACCCTCGTGGGCAACAGCCGCTACCTCAAGGAGAAGAAGCCGTCGGTGAAGATCGTCGGCGTCGACCCCGTCGGCAGCATCTACTACGACCTCTTCCACACCGGGAAGTGGCCCAAGCCGCACAGCTACTTCGTCGAGGGCTTCGGCGAGGATTTCATGCCGTCGACCATGGACCTCAAGGCCATGGATGACTGCGTGCAGGTGAACGACAAGGAGTCGTTCCAGATGGCGCGTCGGCTCATTCGCGACGAGGGTCTGCTCTGTGGTGGCTCGTCGGGCTCGGCCGTCGCCGGCGCCATCAAGTTCGCCGAGCGGATCAAGAAGGAGCGCGAGGCCGCGGGCGTCGTCGGCGAGCCCTACAAGGTCCTCATCATCATCCCCGACAGCAGCAGCCGCTACCTGAGCAAGTTCCTCAACGACGAGTGGCTCAAGGACGCGGGCCTCATCGAGCGCGACGACGGCATGGGCGGCGTCGTCGACGACATCCTGCAGAAGAAGAAGCAGCAGGTCATCTCGGCGGCTCCCGGCGATGCCCTCGGCAGCGTCATCGACCGCATGAAGACCCACGGCATCTCCCAGCTGCCCGTCGTCGAGCCCGGCAAGCTGCTCGGGCTGGTGTCCGAGGTGAAGGTGCTCAATGCGCTCGTGAAGGGCGACGCCACGATGAAGTCGCCGGTCGGTCCCCTCGCGGAGCTCGACGAGGCCGCGATGGTGGAGCGCGACACGACGCTACAGACCCTCAGCCAGCACTTCTCGCGTGGCAAGGTCGCCGTCGTCGTCGACCGCGTCGGCGGCGGCGTCAACGTCGTCGGCCTGCTCACGAAGATCGACCTCATCGAGCACATGCTGAAGTGAGGGCCTGACCCCGCACAGGCAAGAAAGGCCCGCCGGATGGCGGGCCTTTTCGTGTCGTGTCGCCTCGTGGTGAGACGTCGACGACGGTAGCTACTGCAGCAGGGCCTCGAGGAGCGCCTGCTGCATCGGCAACCGGTTCTGGGCCTGCTGGAAGGCCACCGAGCGGGGCCCCTCGAGGACCTCGTCGGTGATCTCCTCGCCGCGGCGGGCGGGCAGCGGGTGCAGCACCGTGACGTCGTCGTCGGCGTGCTGCAGCAGGGCGTCGTCGACGCGGAAGCCGGCGGCGACGGGGCCCGCCCAGGCGGCGGTGGAGACGACGTCGGCGCCGCGCACGGCGGCCACCGGATCCTGCGTGACGAGCACGCTGGCCTTCGCGCTGGCCTTCTTCAGGAGCTCGCCGTCGACCTCGACACCGGCCGGCAGGGCGAGGCGCAGCTCAAGGCCCGTGAGGGCCGCGAGGGCAAGGTAGCCGTGGGCCATCGCGACGCTGTCGCCGACGAAGGCGAGGACGCTGCCAAACGGCTTCTCGCGACGCTCGTAGAGGGTGAAGAGGTCGGTGAGGACCTGGCAGGGGTGGTCGCGGTCGGAGAGGCCGTTGATGACCGGCACGCCGGCGTGGCGGGCGAGCTCCTCGACGGTGGCGTGGGGGCCCTGCGGGCGCACGACGATGAGGTCGACGCTGCCGCCGATCACGCGGGCGGTGTCGCGCAGCGCCTCGCCGCCGCCGCCCTCGCGGTTCAACCAGATGTCGCGTCCCTCGAGGACGATGCAGTGGGCGCCCAGCAGGGCCGCGCCGCTCTGGAAGCTCACGCGCGTCCGCGTCGACGGCTTCTCGAACAGCATCGCCACCACGCGACCCGCGAGGGTCGGGGCGATGCGGCGCTGGCCGCGGTGCCGCTTGAGTTCCTGGGCCCGCTGCAGCAGGGCGTCGAGGGTGGCGACGTCGCCGACGTCGAGGGTGGTGCGGAGGTGTCGCATGCTCATGGGGCCTCGGTCGTGGTGGGCGTCGTCGGGCGGGGGCGCAGCGCAGTGACGAAGTCCACCGTCAGCAGGAGATCCTCGCGCTGCAGGGCGTCCATGGCGGGCAGGCCGTCGACGACGGTGGCGAAGCGGGTGTAGCGCCCGTCGAGGTGGGGCTGATCGCTGTGGGTGAGGAAGAACTGGCTGCCGCCGGTGTCGGTGCCGGCGGTGGCGATGCCGACGGCGCCGCGGACGAAGGCGCCGGCGTGGTTCTCGTTGGGGATCGTGTAGCCGGGGCCGCCGCTGCCGTCGCCGCGGGGGTCGCCGCCCTGGGACACGAAGTCCGCGATCACACGATGGAACGGCGTGTTGTGGAGGGTGCCCTTGCGCGCGAGCTCGACGAAGTTCTTCACCGTCCGCGGTGCGGCCTCGCGATCAAACGCGATCAGGATCTCGCCCCGCGTCGTGCGCAGCACAGCGCCGAGGGGCAACGTCGCCGGCGTGGGGGCAGGCACCACGACGGCCCGCGGGCCCGGCGCGCGATCACCGAAGGCGACACCGGCGGCGGCGTCGCGCACGGCGGGATCGGCGTGGCCGGCCAGGGTGCCGGCGAGGTCCTTCATTGCCCCGGACTGCCGGGCGCGGGCCATCGTCGCCACGGTGACGAGGGGCTCGAGCTGCTCGAAGCCGGCGCGCTCCTGCAGGCGACCGGCGACGGCGATGAGCGTTCGGTCCTTCAAGACGTCCTGGTGCTGTCCGCCGGCGAAGCACTCGAGCAGGGCCGACATCACACCGCTGTCCTCCTCGACGAGCAGGCGCGTCGCGGCGGCGTCGGCGCTGGCCTCGCTGCCATCGCTGCAGAGGGCCCCGGCGGCCGCGATCCGCACCTTCGGGCTGTCGTCGTCGAGGAAGGTCTTGAGGGCCGCCGTGCGCTCTGTCGACGAGATGCGCGCCCTGCCGATGGTGTCGACGCTGAGGAGGCGCTGCAGCGGCCCTGGCGCGGCGGCGGCGCACTGCTCGAGGGCATTGCCGGAGCCGCCAAGGACCTCGACGACGCCGGCGCAGGTGCAGCGGGCCATCGTCCAGGTGGGGCCGGGCGGGAGGCCGGCGACGGCGAGCTCGACGGCGGCGAGGGCCGGGCCGGGCGCGCCGACGGCGGCGAGGCTGATGCAGGCCTCGCTCAGCACGTGGGCCTGCCCCGCCTGTGAGATGCGGCGGGTGGCCTCGGGCAGGATCTCGAGCACTGGGGCGACGTCGACGTCGGGGTGCTCCCGCACGGCGCGCACGGCCTCGACCTGCACGCGCCAGTCGGCGTCGCGGACGAGCGCGGCGACGGTGGCGGCGACGACGGGCGCCGGGGTCTGCTTGCTGGCGACGGCGCGGGCGAGGTGGATGCGCGCCTGCGGTGGACCACGCAAGCCGCTCTGCACGCTGGCCTCGTCGAGGACGACGCGCTGGCGGAAGGCGGCATAGGCGGCGGCGGTGACGACGTCGCCGTCGCCGTCGCCGTCGCCGTCGCCGTCGGCGTCGGCGTCGGCGTCGCCGTCGCCGTCGGCGTCGGCGTCGGCGTCGCCGTCGCCGTCGGCGTCGGCGAGGCCGGCGACGATGGCGGCGCGCAGGCCGGGATCGGCGGCGAGGGGCGCGCCGCGGCGCTGACCGGAGACGCCGAGGGCCGAGAGGGCCGCCGCGCGCAGCGGGCCCGTCGACGACGCCAGCGACAGCAGCGTCTGCAGGCCGGTGCCGGCGGCGACCTGGCCGAGGGCCCGCACGAGCGCCGTGCGCACGGCGGGGTCGCGCTCCTGGCCGAGCCGCCGCAGGAGGGCCTGCTCCGTGCGCGCCCGCAGCGCGTCGTGGGCGGGCGTCGAGAAGGCGAGATCGAGCTGGCCGGCGGCAAACGCCGCCTCGCGGCGGACACCGGCGTCGGCGTCGGCGAGGGCGGCGAGGATCGGCGCGACGGCGTCGACCCGCTCGAGGCGTCCGAGGGCGAGCACGGCCCGGGCGCGCAGGGTGGCGTCGGCGGCGCCGAGCGCCGGCTGGAAGTCGACGGCGGCCGCGCGGCGCGCCTCGAGGCCGGCCGGGTCGGGCAGCTGGGCTGCAGCGGCGGCGCCTGACGCCGGGGTCTGGCAGGCGCCGACGGCCACGCCGGCGAGCGTCGCGAGGACGAGGTGCTTCAGGCGCCGCATGCCGATCGTGCTCCCTGCAGGTGGTGGGACGGGGTCACTCGAGGCGGTCCGGATCGGCGGCGTCGAGGGCCGCCCGCAGCAGGGTCTCGTCGTCCATCGCCTCCTGGATGAGGTGGGCGAGGGCAATCAGCGTCGGGCGCGTGCCGATGGCGACGAACATGCCGGCCTCGGAGTCGTAGCTCAGGCCGTCGACGAGCTCGGGGCGGCGCAGCCGGGCGAGGGAGTCGGCCAGGGCCTCCCACGTGTAGCCGCCACTCTGCAGGCCACGCTCGTCGAAGAGCGCCACGCGCGGCATGCGGAAGTCGTCGAGACACAGCGAGTAGCGACCCTCCCCGTGATCGACGAGGCGGCAGGGGGCGACGTCGGCGTCGTCCTCGACGTGGAGGATGCTGTCGTCGCCGCGCAGCCCGTCGTGGCTCACCTCGGCCATCTGCTCGGCCGTGACCGGGTGGGCCATGGCGTCGCCGTCGCGGTAGGAGGCGGCGAGGGACGAGAGGTCGAGCGACTTCTTCGGCGTGAGCGAGGGCAGGCCGTGGGCCTTCTTTGCGGCCTTCTTCGCCGGGGCCTTCTTCGCCGGGGCCTTCTTCGCGGCCTTCTTCGCCGGGGCCTTTTTCGCGGCCTTCTTCGTCGGGGCCTTCTTCGCGGCCTTCTTTGCCGGGGCCTTCTTCGTCGGGGCCTTCTTCGCGGCCTTCTTCGTCGGCGCCTTCTTCGCGGCCTTCTTCGCCGGGGCCTTCTTCGCGGCCTTCTTCGCGGCCTTCTTCGCCGGGGCCTTCTTCGCCGGGGCCTTCTTCGTCGTGGTCTTCTTCTTCGCGGCCATCGGGCGCTCCTATTCCGCGGCTTCCAGCGCGGCGTCGTCATCGAGGTCGAGGGAATCGTCGTCGCCATCGGCGCCATCGTCGACGTCGATGGCGCGCAGGACGCGGGGGTCTTCGAGCGGGGCGGTGGCGACGAGGGCCCGCTCCAGCGCCACGAAGACCTCGCGCACGGCGTCGTCGCCGAGGACGGCGGCGAGGGCCAGCAGGTTGCGCTCGGCGTTCTTGCGGTAGCGCTGCACCATGCGCAGGCCCTTGGGCAGGGGCACGACGCAGGCGAGGCGGTGATCGCGGCCATCGCGCTGCTTCTCGACGAGCCCGAGGCGGGCCAGCTTGTCGACGAGCACCGACGTCGTCGACTGGGCGACGCCGAGGATGTCCTTGAGCTCGGAGACGCTCGCCTGGCCGCGGGCCGCGAGGAACGACAACGCGTGGTACTGCGTGAGCGTGAGATCGCCGCGCGGGCCGCCCCGGCTCATCGGCTTGATGAGGCGACGCTGCAGGAGCGCGATGCACTGCTCGGCGCGCAGCAGGGGCTCACCGTCGACGGCCGGCGCCGACGGATCGATCTGCAGGGGGATGGCGGGCCGCACCCGCACCGCCTCGCGTGGGGCCCGGGTCCTGGTGCCGCCGGTGGCCGGCGACGTCTTCGTCGCCTTGCGGGACTTCGGGGCCGGAGCCTTCTTCGCCGGGACCGACGCCTTGCGGGCCGGCGCCGACGTTGCCGTCGCCGTCGTGCGCGTGGCCGGCGCGGGCTTCGTCGTCGGGCGCTTCGCGGTGCGCGCGTCTCCCGTCGTCCTGCTCCCCATCACACCTCCGCCGTCGTCGACGTCGACGCAACAAAGCCCGTCGCGGCCCCGGTGTCAAGCGTGCCGGCGTCGAGGTTGACACCGGGCCGGCGTCGGGGGATGCCTTGGCGACGTCCCATCCGTCGCCCGGTGCGCGTGTCATCGCTGCACAATTGCAGTGGGTATGGGCGAGGGTCACATGTACGTCATCCGCGATGCTCGACCGGCCGATCTTGACGGGCTGCTGCGCCTGGCGGCGGTCCTCAACACCGTCAACCTCCCCAACGATCGCGAGGCCCTCGAGCAGCTCCTCGACCTTTCGGTCCGGAGCTTCGCCGGGCGCGTGAAGGACCCGCTGCGGCGCGAGTACCTCTTCGTCATGGAGGACACGACCACGGGGGTGCTGGTCGGCACCTCGCAGATCCTCGCCCAGCACGGCACCCGCGAGGAGCCCCACATCTACTTCGATGTCCTCAGCGAGGAGCGCTACTCGGCGACCATCGACCGGCACTTCCGCCACACGATGCTGCGCATCGGCTTCGACCACGACGGCCCGACGGAGATCGGCGGCCTCGTCCTCGACCCGCAGTACCGCGGCGCGCCGGGCAAGCTCGGCAAGCAGCTGTCGTTTGTGCGCTTCGTGTTCATGGCGATGCACCGCGATCGCTTCCGGCCCCGCGTGCTCGCCGAGCTGTTGCCACCCCTCGGCGACGGCGGGCGCTCGGCGCTGTGGGAGGCCCTGGGCCGCCGCTTCACGGGCCTCGACTACCTCGAGGCCGATCGTATCTCGAAGACGAACAAGGAGTTCATCCGGGGCCTGTTCCCCTCGGGGCTCATCTACGCGAGCCTGTTCGATGCCGAGGCCCAGCAGGTCATCGGCGTCGTCGGTCCCCAGACCGAGGGCGTGAAGAAGATGCTCACCGCGATCGGCTTCTCGCCGGTCGGGCGGATCGATCCCTTCGACGGCGGCCCCCACTTCGAGGCCGACACCGAGACCCTCTGGCCGGTGACGAAGACGCGCAAGGGCACCATCGCCATCGTCGACGTCCACGAGCTGTCGGCGGCGCCCGGGGAGTCCTGCGAGGGCCTGCTGTGCGCCGAGCGCCGACCCGCCCGTGGCCGGCCGCAGGACGGCGGGCTCCTGCGCTGCGTGCAGGCCGAGTACGTCGAGCGCGGCGACGTCATCGCCGTCGCGGCGTCCACCGCGGCTGCCCTCGGCGTCACGGCCGGCGACGACGTCTTTGCGCTGGCCCTCGCCCGCCACACCCGGCTGTGACGTCGCCGCCGGTGCGGCGGACGTCCGCATGGGCGGGGCAGGCGCCGGCCGGGCTACGCTCGCCCCATGTTTGAAACCGCCGAGCTTGGTCGCACCGTCAGCAAAGAGGACTACACCGCCCGCGAGACGGCGCTGCGCACGGAGCTGCTCGCCCTGCAGGAGCGCTTGCGCGACGAGGGTCGCTTCGCCGTCCACATCCTCATCAACGGCGTCGACGGCGCGGGCAAGGGCGAGACCGTCAACCTGCTGCATGAGTGGATGGATCCCCGCTACCTCCGCGCGGTGGCCTTCGGGCCGCCCACCGACGAGGAGGCGGCGCGTCCGCCCTACTGGCGATACTGGCGCTCCCTCGCGCCCCGCGGTCGCACCGGCATCTACTTCGGCAACTGGTACACGAGCCCCATCGTCGATCGCGTCGACGGTCGCATGAAGAAGGGCGCGTTCCTCAAGGCGATCGAGCGCATCCGCCACTTCGAGCAGGGCCTCGTCGACGACGGCGCCCTCCTCGTGAAGCTCTGGTTCCACCTCGGCCGGTCCCAGCAGGCGAAGGTCTATCGGGACCTGCGGCGGGAGAAGCACACCCGCTGGAAGGTGACCCGCGCCGACCTCGAGCGCCACGCCCGCTACGACGACTACCGCGTCGTGAGTGAGGAGGTCGTGCAGGAGACCTCGACGGGCACGGCGCCGTGGCACGTCATCGAGGCCGGCGACCGTCGCTACCGTGAGCTCACCGTCGTCGAGACCCTCGTCGGGGCCCTGCGCGGCCGCTTCGCCGCCAGCGCGCCACCCGCCGCGCCACCGGTCGCGACGACGCTGCCGCCGAAGCCGACGAAGGCGAAGGCGAAGCCGACGAAGGCGACGCCGGCGACGCCGGCGACGACGCCGGCGACGACGCGACCGCGGACCATCCTCGACACGCTCGACCTCGGCGTCCACGTCGACAAGGCGGCCTACGAGGCGAAGCTGCCGAAGCTGCAGCGGGCGCTGCATGGAGCGGTCGAACGGCTGCGACGGCAGGGGCGCTCGGCCGTCCTCGTCTTCGAGGGGCAGGACGCTGCCGGCAAGGGCGGCAGCATCCGCCGCGTCACCGAGGCCCTCGACGCCCGCGACTATCAGGTCATCCCGATCGCGGCGCCCACCGACGAGGAGCGGGCCCAGCACTACCTGTGGCGCTTCTGGCGGCACCTGCCGTCGCGCGGGCGCCTCACCATCTACGATCGCAGCTGGTACGGCCGCGTCCTCGTCGAGCGCGTCGAGGGCTTCTGCGCCGAGTCGGCCTGGAAGCGCGCCTACGCCGAGATCAACGAGTTCGAGGAGGAGCTGAGCGAAAACGGCGTCGTCGTCGTGAAGTTCTGGCTCCAGATCGATCAGGACGAGCAGATGCGCCGATTCAAGGAGCGCGAGAACACCCCGTTCAAGCGCTTCAAGATCACCGCCGAGGATTGGCGCAACCGCGACAAGTGGGCGGCCTACGAGCTCGCCGTCCACGACATGGTGGACCGGACGTCGACGACGGCGGCGCCGTGGAAGCTCGTGGCCGCCAACGACAAGTACGCCGCCCGCCTCTCGATCCTGTCCACCATCGTCGAGCGGCTGGGCGACGACTGAGGGCTCAGGCGCCTTCGGCGTCGGCGATCTTCGCCGGCACACCGCAGATGGCGCGGCTCGCCAGCATGCCGCCCTCGACGGCGGCCTCGGCGGAGCCGGCATTGAGCCCGGTGATCACCCAGTCGCCGGCGCAGTAGAGGTTCTCGACGTCGCTGCCGCGCGGTCCGTTGTCGGCGCGCAGGCGCAGGTCGATCGTGTCGGGGAAGCTCTGCACGTAGCGCTCGCTGCCCTCGGTGTTGGCGCGGACGTACTGGGCCTGCAGCCGGGCGGCGCCGTCACGATCCTCGGGGTCGACGAGCAGCGACCAGTCGATGCCGTCCGGGTTCGTCGGCGTCGTCGCCTGCGGCCACAGATGACCGATGCGGCTCTCGAGGAACCGGCGGGCCAGCGTCTCGACGTGGCCGGCGGGATCGACGACGCCGGCGTCCTTCATCGGCGAGCAGAAGTAGTGGACCGAGCGGGGGGCGCCGTCGCCGCGCGGCCAGGCCTCGGTGGCGAGGACCTCGGTCATGTCACCCCAGGAGTCGAAGGGCTCGGCGTAGCCCGTCATCACCGGGTGGCCCGCCGTAAAGCCCAGCTCCGCCGTCGTCTTCGTCGTCCACACCTGCAGCGCCTGCGTCGCCGTCGTCGGGACACCGTCGAGCATCGCGCGCCAGCGGGGCTTCTTCGCTGCGAGCTCGCCGCACAGCGTGGGCAGGGCGGCCTTCGAGATGCCGAGCACGACGACGTCGAAGTGCTCGCCGAGGCGCCAGGTCTCGCGCCGCACGTGATCGGTCACGGCGGGCGACTCGTAGTTCACGCGCGGCGTTGACGGCGCGAGCTGATCCCACAGCGGCTCGCTCGGCCAGCAACCGAGGCGGTGGACCTGCACGAGGGGGCGGTACGAGCGACCCGACACGCGCGTCTCGGCCTGCACGTCGACGTCAATGGCGTCGATGCGGCGGCCGCTGCTGTCGAGGCCGAGGCGCGTCGCCCGGTGGAAGAAGCGCACGTCGACGCCGCGCTGCCGGCAGACCTCGTAGAGCGGCGTGAAGACGGTGTCGCCCATGCCGGACTTCATGCGCCACAGCGGCGCGCCCTTGAAGCCGAACGGGATGCGCAGGAGGATCTTCAGCCCGACGCCGGCGGCGATCTGGCCGTTGGCGGGAGTTGAGGCGTCGCCGTTGCGGTAGGCGAAGCCGAGGTCGTAGAGGGCCTTCACGACGACCCACTCGGCGACGTGGCGCGGTGCGCCCTGCGCCACCAGGTAGTCGCGCAGCTCGCGATCGTTGAGGTGGGCCCACGGATCGACGCCGCGGCCCTCGCGCGGCAGCACGTCGACGAGCCAGCCGTGCAGCGCGGCGAGGAAGAGCTCGGCGAGGTAGAGCCCGCGGCGCAGCAGGGGCTCGTGCGGCAGCCGCGACGACAGCGCGCGATCGAGTGTGCGGGCGATCCGCAGCAGGTTCTTCACGACGACGGCGAGGATGTCGGCGACGATGCCGCCCGACAGCGCGTGTCGCAGGGCCCGATCGATGGCGCTGCGCAGCGGCGCGAGGGCGTGGCCCGCGGGCACGGCCGCGAGGGCGTGGTCGAGCCAGACGAGGGCGCTCTGCACGTGGTGTGCGGGGCCACCGGCGGCGCCGAAGCCGTCGTCGACACCGGGGGTGCCGGGCAGGGGCGGCGCGACGATGTTCCAGGTCTCGAAGCGGTCGCCGACCTTTTCCTGCAGCGTGATGAGGTGCTGGGGAGCGAAGGCGTCGTCGACGCTGCGCCAGGGGTGGTCGGCGGGGCGCTCCCATTCGTCGAAGGCGCGGCGCAACGTGTGGAACGCGTTGTCGTAGAACCCCATGAACATGTGGAGCCCGTGCTCCTCGATGCGCTCGCTGTGTTGCGGGTTGCGCCCCGAGGCGCCCTTGCCGCCAAGCCGCCAGCCATGCTGCAGGACGGTGACCTCGTGCTGCTCGCGCAGGGCCGGCGTCGACGTCAGCCAGAACGCCGCCGACATGCCGCCGAGCCCGCCGCCAAGGACGAGGATCTTCTTCTTCTGTGCCATGCGTGTGCGTCCCCTCGAGTGGTGGAGGTATACAGCGTCTCCGGAGGGGAGACGACCACAGGCCATCCCGCCTCGGCGCGCCGGTGCACGTCAGGCAGGTCCTCGTCGTCCTCCCGTGGGAGCGCACGTGGCGAAGCACAAGGTCCTGGTTCTCGGTGGCGGCATGGCCGGCCTGACGACGGCGTATCACCTGAGCCGCACGACGGCGCTGCGGGAGCGCTACGACGTCACCGTCGCCTCGATCGGCTGGCGCCTCGGCGGCAAGCTCGCGTCGGGGCGTGAGCCGGCGCTGCCCCACCGCAGCCACGAGCATGGCCTGCATGTGTGGTTCGGCTTCTACGACAACGCCTTCTCGCTGCTGCAGGAGGTCTACGGCCGCTGGCGCAAGCCGGCGAGCTGTCCGTTCCGCACCTGGGACGCCGTCGTGCGGCCGCAGTCGTTCACGCCGATCGGTGGCGCCGTCGAGGGCGTCGAAACGCCGTGGCTCGTGCGCTGGCCCGAGAACCCCGGCGTGCCGGGCGACGGCCGCCTCCGCCTCACGGCGTGGGAGTCCTTCGTCGAGTTCCTGAACGCCGTCGAGATCATCATCGAGGGCGGCCTGCGGGACATGGGGGCGGCGCCGGAGGAGGCGAGCTTCACCGACGAGCTCCTCGCCCGCTTCGGCATCGACGTGGCGAAGGTGCCCGTCCGTACCGCGATGGGGCTCCTCCGCCTCGCCCGCGACAGCGCCCGCACCCTCCTCGACGACAGCCTCGAGAAGGAGGCCCGCCGCATCGCCGCCGCCGCCATCAGCGCGCTGCTGGGCGCCTTCCAGATCGCGCTGCAGGCGTTCGTCGGGCCGATGCGTCCCGGCAACGTCAACGCCCACGACCTGCTCGCCGCCGCCGAGACCGCCTGCGCCTTCGCCCGCGGCATCCTCAACCCCGAATACGGCATCCTCGACGACGACAACCTCGATCGGATCGATCACCTCGAGTTCCGCCAGTTCCTCGTCGACAATGGCTGCGATCCCGACGTCGCGGCCTGGTGGCGCGGCATCAAGGCCCTCTACGACTGCTGCTTCCAGTACGTCGATGGCGACGTCGCCCGCCCCGACTTCGCCGCCGGCACCGCCGTGCGCGTCGTGCTGCGCATTGTCACCCAGTACAAGGGCGCCGTCCTGTGGCTCTTCAACGCCGGCGTCGGCGAGAGCGTCATCGCCCCCATCTACGAGGTCCTGCGCGACCAGGGCGTGGCCTTCAAGTTCTTCCACGAGGCGAAGGCGCTGCGCCTGTCGCCGGACCGCACGCGCATCGCCAGCGTCGTGCTGCACGAGCAGGTGAAGACCGCGACGGGGGCGCCGTACCAGCCGCTCTTCGACGTCGAGGGCTTCCGCTGCTGGCCCACCGAGCCCTTCTGGGACCAGCTCGAGGACGGCGCCGCCCTCAAGGCCCGCGGCGTCGACTTCGAGAGCCCGTGGGGCGACAAGCCCGTTGGCACGGACCACCTCCTCGAGCACGGCCGCGACTTCGACACCGTCGTCCTCGCCACGCCGCTCGGGACGTGCATGAAGCTCAACAGCACGGACCACAGCCTGGTCGAGGACATCCTCGCCTTCGACGACGACTGGCAGCGCATGACCGAGACGACCGGGCTCGCGCCGTCGCTGGCGCTGGAGCTGTGGATGAAGCCCGACCTCAAGGGGCTCGGCTGGACGCAGCCGTCGCCGGCGGCGGTCGGCATCCCCTATCCGGCGGCGGTGTGGGCCGACATGACGCCCGTCCTCGACGTCGAGGCCTGGAGCGACGCCGCGCAGCCCGGCTCGCTGCACTACTTCTGCGGCACGCTGGGAACCGGCCTCTATCGCGAGCCGCGCACGGCCGCCGACACGCAGCGCCGCGCCCAGGACCTCGCCACGGCGCAGCTGGCGCCGTTTCTCGATGACCGCCTCGCCACCTACTGGCCGAAGGCCACCGTGCCCGGCACGCGCCGCCTCGATCCCGGCCTCGTCGTCGCGAAGAAGGTGCGCGCGAACGTCTCGCCGACGGAGTGCTGCGAGACGACGCCGACCGGCTCGACCCGGTGGAAGCTGGCGTCCGATCGCTCGGGCTTCAAGAACCTCGTCCTCGCCGGCGCGTGGGTGCGCACCGGCATCAACGCCAGCTGCGTCGAGGCCGCGGTGATGAGCGGCATGCAGGCCAGCCGCGCGATCAGCCGCTCGCCCGAGCACGTCGTCGGCGAGCACTACTGGCACCGCTTCCCCGGCGATCGCCCGAGCCATCGTCGGCTGCCGCGCTACATCTCGCGCCTCGGTCATGGCGAGCAGGCGGTGCGTCCGCCGGGCATCGTGAAGGGGGCGAAGACGTACTGCTGGTTCGTGCCGGCGAGCACGGCCGCGATGCAGAAGACCGTCGACACGTTCCTCAACGCGCCGGCGATGGGCGCCGTCGAGTACCAGGTACTCGGCAACCGTGCGCTGCTGTCGTACCTCGACGGCCGGGCGCTCACCTCCCTCGTCGAGGAGATGGGCTACATCCCCGACCGCGAGATGGCCTTCTGGATTCCGCTGCTGCAGAAGAAGCGCGGCCGCTGGCTCCCCGATCCGGTGTTGTGGATGCCCTACGTGATCGTCGACCAGAGCATCGCCTGCGTCACCGGTCGCGAGCTGTGGGGCTTCCTGAAGGAGGTCGGCACGGTGTCGTTTCCCGGCGACACCGGCAGCGACGGCTCCTTCCGCGGCAACGCGATGACGTTCATGCAGCTCGACGCCGCCGAGCGCGGCGAGGTGCGGACCCTCGCGCGGGTCCATCACCCGTCGGGCGTGGCCGGCACCGCCGCCGCCACCGTCGCCGCCACCGTCGAGGAGGCCCTCGACGGCGTCCTCGACGCCCTCACCGGCATCGCCGACCGCGCGATCCTGCACCGGCTGCTGACGGCGAACGTGCCGCTCATCAACCTCAAGCAGTTCCGCGACGCGCGCCGACCGGAGCGGGCCTGCTACCAGGCCCTCGTCGAGAACGCCTGCCGTGTCGAGCGCCTCGATGGCATCTCGCTGCTGCTCGAGGACCACCGCCTCGACGTCCTCGACGCCCGCAGCCACCAGATCGCCGAAGATCTCGGCCTCGCGTCGACGACGAACCTGGCCCTCGGCCCGGGCCTGCGCATCGACATGGACTTCTCGATCACGCCAGGCGACGAGATCTGGCGGGCCTGAGGTGCCTCCACGAGGGGCCCGCGGCCCGGGGCGGGCTCACCACTCGAGGAGGAACTCGCCCGTCACCGGCGACTCCAGCTTCACCTTGACGGTGCCGGCGACGTTGCAGGACTTGAACGCGCCCTCGAAGACGCCGACCTGGTAGCAGTCGAGGAAGGTGGCGACGTCGGTGAGGCGCACGCAGGCCATCTTTGGCCCGCTCTGCACGAGTTCGGCGCGGCCGTGACTCAAGACCGCCTCGTAGCCGCGGGGCGCGACCTTCATGATGGCGGCGATGTCCTTGCCCAGCACGCCGTACATGACCTTGCCGATCATCGTGTCGGCGAAGGTGGGGTAGGCCAGCTGCCCGAGGCGCCGCAGCGCCTCCTTGGTGGGCACGCCGGGATAGAGGTGGCGGGTGGCGTCGACGGCGACGGTGATGAACTCGCGCTGCGGGTAGCTGCCGAAGGCCTGGTAGCGCTTCGCCGGCAGGGGCAGGTTCCGCTGCCGCAGCGCCTCGACCATGTCCGCCATGAACATGCCGCGGGTCGTGGCCTCGGGAAGGCACCGCTTCAGATGGGCGTCGACGTCGACAGGCTGGGAGAAGTCCGGCGCGTGGAATCCGTCCATGATGGTCCCTTTTATGCCTGTCGGTGGGGCCATGTGGCAACCTGCACACCTGCCACGCGTGTGCGTGCTGCGGCGTCAGGCCGCCAGAAAAAAGCGGGAGGCCTTGCGGCCTCCCGTCTCTCGGGTCCTGCCGGAGCAGGACACGCGAGCGTGGGCTTCAGCCCTCGCTCTTCTTCTCGCCGCCGCAGGAACCCTCGGGGGCCTTCTCGCCCTCGGCCGGGGCAGCCGCGGGGGCGTCGGCCGCCGGGGCAGCCGCGGGCTCGGCGGCGGGAGCCGGAGCCGGCTCGGGGGTCGAGGCGCAGGCGACGTTGAGGAGGGCGGCGGCGCCGAAGGTGGCGAGCAGGGTGGACTTCTTCATGATCATGACCTCAAAGCCCCGAAGGGCGGTGTGACGAACAAGCGGCCTTCGACGCGACGCGGTACCTCGTCACCTCGCTGGTGGCGCCGGACACGATGCCCGACCCCGCCCGCTTCTTCGGACGTGACATTGGACACCTCGGGCACCGAAAATCAAGCAAAGACCCCGTCGGCAGGGTCCGGCGGCCGACGGATGGAGGGGCTGCCCGCCGCTGTCCCAAAACGGCTGACAAAGGCCCCTGCCGCCGTCTACAACGACCCCGGGCGCCCATAGCTCAGCTGGATAGAGCGTCGGTTTCCTAAACCGAAGGTCACAGGTTCGAATCCTGTTGGGCGCGCCACCTCCCTCGCGGAGGGACTCGGCCGGCGTGGCGGAATCGGCAGACGCAGGGGACTTAAAATCCCTCGCCCCGCAAGGGGAGTCCGGGTTCGACCCCCGGCGCCGGCATCGCTTGTGCGACCAGGGCGTCGCTGGCGCCCTTGCGCACGCGCCCGGCCATCTGGTCCAGCTTGGCCTTCACGAGATCGCGGTAGACGCCGCTCAGGCCGGGGACGCCGACGTCGACGAAGCTCTCGTAGGTGACCCGGCTGCGCCGCTCGTCGACGGCCCGCACGATCCAGCGCCCGGCGATGCGCTTCACGTCGCCGGCGATGCTGACCCAGCGGATCTCGCCGGCGGCCACGTCGAGGGTCCGGCGCAGCGTGTAGGTCGGGCTCGCGATGACGGCGTCGACGTCGAAGCGGACGTCGACGACGGGGTGGGCGTCGCGCACGACCGCCAGCGACTTGATGTCGGGGAAGATCCGCCGGAAGCGCGACACGTCCCACAGCAGGTCGACGACGACGTCGCGCGGGGCATCGACCTCGAAGGTGGCCGACACCCCGGGGGTGCCGTCCGCGTCGCTGAGCGGCACGATCGTCGGCGCCGACGACGTCGACAGCGCGAGGGCACCCAGCAGCGCGGCCAGCAGCATGACGACAGTGTCCCCGATGGCGGTGACGCCGACAAGGCTCACGGCGCGTGGTCGCCCCCGGTCGGGGGCTCGTATGGCGCCGCGATTGTGAAGGTGCCGCGCGACTCGAAGCTGCCGTCCCCGGGCGTGAGCGCGTCCAGCCTGGCCCGCCACAGCCGCGCGGCGACGCAGCGGCGGCCGGCGCCCCGAGCGTGCACGTCGAGGATCTCGAGGTCGGCCACCTCGAGGGTGGCGTCGACGTCGGCGCGGCAGACCCGGGCGATGTCCCGCGCGAGCTGATCGAGGATCTCCTGGGCCTTCAGCACCTTGCCGGTGCCCCAGCCGCAGGCGGTGGCGCGGCCGACGCCGCCGATGCCGCCACAGCAGCCGCAGCCGCAGGAGCCGGAGCCGCGCATGCCGAGCCCCTCGGGCCGCGCAGGGCGGAACGTCGGGACCGACACCAGCGACGTCACCGCCGACACGAAGCCGAAGCGGCGGGCGACGACGTCGAGGGCGTCGGGGGCGCCGGCGAAGAGGTCCCGCAGGTCGAGGTTGGTCGCCGTGGCGATGGCCGCAGGGGCCATCTTCGGTGGCAGTGGCGTGAGCGGCAGCCGGATCTCATCGGCCCACGCGAGGGCCCGCAGCTCCGCCCGCCGCGTGCCCGCCGGCAGTCGCGCCGCCAGGCGGAGGCCATCGCCCTCGATGAGGAAGACCGGCAGGGTGTCCTGCCTTCTCGGGGCGTCGACGTCGGCGACGAACGGGCGCACGAGCAGCGTCGCACCATCGATGGGGTCGCCGCCGGAGTCCCCCTCGAGGAGGGCCGACACGTCGCGGCCGTCGACAAAGAGGCGCAGGTCGTCGAGGCGGGTGGGGCGCAACAGGTGCAGGGCGAGGTCGTGGTCGCGGTCGCGATCGGCCGGCCCGAGGGCGACGTGGATGCCGCGGGTGCTCGTCACCGCGGTGGCGAGGGCGGTCTCGCCCGGCAGGACGCGCGTGTGATCGAGGGCCTCATCGGGGCCGACGTCCTCGGGCAGCTCCACGAGGTGGACGATGGGCGTCGTCGCGGCGTCACCGACGAGGGCGCGGGCGAGGGCGTCGTCGTCGCCGGACTTCTGGGCGAGATCAGACAGCACGATGATCCGCCCCGCGCCGGGGTCGCTGTCGCTGCCGATGCGGCGCGCGAGCGCCAGGGCCGCGCTCACGTCGGTGCCGTTGCCGACGTCGATGCGGGGCACGAAGCGGTGATCGCGTGGCTGCCACGGCGGCACCACCAGGCGCGGCTCTCGCTGCATCGCGATCAAGGCCCAGCCCGCATCGGCCGGCGCCGCGTCGAGCACCGCCTGCATCAGGCGCAGGGCGCGCGCCACGCCGTCGTCGCCGGCGCTGACGCTGGCGTCGACGACGAAGACGAGCTGCAGTGACGGTGGCACGGTCGAGAGGGGCCGGGGGAGCGCAAGGCTCGCGCCGAGCAGGCCGAAGCCGGCCTCGCCGAGAGGCGAGGGCGCTGAGCCGTCGTCGGCCTCGCTGTCGGTCTTCGTCTTTGCCATGACGGGATCGACGTCGATGAGCTGACCGGTGAAGCGCAGGCCGGCGTCGATGTCGGACACCTGCACCACGAAGGGTCTGGTCGTGACGCCGTCGAAGTCCTCGTCGGTGGCGTCGTCATCGCGGTGACCGGCGACGGTCCGAGCCACCCGACCTCCCTTGCCCGGCCGCTGTCCGTCGACCCAGAGCTGTCCGCGCGTTGTCGAGGTGACGAGGACGTCGCGGGGGCCGACCGACGGCACGACATAGCGCTCGCCACCATCGACGGGCTCGGCGAGCACGGCGCCGGCAACGACGGCGGTGATGACGCGACTCGAGCAGGCCGCCGCCACCTCGACCGTGATGTCGCCGCCGTGGGTCTCCTGGACGAGGAGGGCTGCCCGCGCGCCGTCGCGGGCGTCGGCAGGGTCGACGCCGTTTTCGAGGACGTCGACGAAGGCCTCGAATCGTTCGCTGGCGGCCTCGCTGGCGTCGAGGGCGGCCCGGCCGCCGCCCATGAGGAAGGCCCGCTGGACGATCAGCGGCGGCGGTGCGTCGTCGTCGAGGGCCGTGGCCAGCGTCACCGCGCCCCGCGCTGGCCCGTCGCCCGTATTGCGGAACGTGATCTCCGTCCGCACGGCGGCGGCGCCGCCGACGACGTCGACGTGGGTCTGGACCCGCTCGACGACGAACTCGCCGACGAAGGCCGGGGCATCCCCCCGGGGACAATCGACGGCGAAGGCCCGGGGGGCCCACAGGGCAACAGCAAGCAGGGCGATGGGGGCACGCATGGCAGGCAGGACAGCGCCGCCCCTGCGGCGGTTCCCGCCCGGCTACGACGACGACGACGACGGCCGCGCCCGGGGATGGTGGGCGCCGTAGATCTGTCGCAGGCGCTCGCGGTTCACGTGGGTGTAGATCTCGGTGGTCGACAGCTCGGCGTGGCCAAGCATGGCCTGCACCGCCCGCAGGTCGGCGCCCCGCTCGACGAGGTGGGTCGCAAAGGAGTGCCGCAGCTTGTGCGGCGACAGCGGCCGCGTGATGCCGGCGGCGACGGCGTAGCCCTTCAGGAGCTTCCAGAACCCCTGTCGGGTCATCGGCTCGCCGCCGCTGCGCAGAAACAGCGCCGACGACGTCTGCTCACCCTTCAGGAAGCCCGGCCGGGCCTCCTTGAGGTAGCGCTCGACGGCGCGCAGGGCGTGCTCGCCAAGGGGGACGATGCGCTCCTTGTTGCCCTTGCCGCGCACGAGCACGAAGCCGCGCTCGAGGTCGAGGCCGTCGGCGGGCAGCGTGACGAGCTCGGTGACCCGCAGCCCCGTGGCGTAGAGCACCTCGAGCATGGCGTGGTCCCGCAGGCCGCGCGGCGTCGCGAGATCGGGGGCCCGGAGCAGGCGCTCGACCTCGTCGACACCGAGGAACTGCGGCAGCTTCTTCGCCGGCTTCGGCATCTCGATATCCGAGACGGGGTCGCCGACGAGGACCTTCTCCTTCAGCAGGAAGCGGAACAGCTGCCGGATGGCGACGAGGTGCCGGGCCTGGGTGCGCACGCCGCTGCCCGACCTCGCCAGCTCGACGAGGTGCGACAGCACGTGGCTGGCGCGGACGTCGGCGACGCCCTCGACGCCCTGCTTCGCCAGCGAGGCTGCGAGCGCGGCGAGGTCGCGGCCGTAGGCGTCGACGGTGTTGTCGGCGAGGCCCTTCTCGACCCGCACATACGAGAGATAGGCGTCGATGGCGGCGTCGACCTGCATGGGCCCTCAGCTCCCCGCAAGGAAGGCGCGCACGTCGCGGGCGCGCAGACCGAGCAGGAAGAGGATGCGATCGAGGCCACCGTTGCTGAGGCTCGTGTCGGCGGCGTCCTTGAGCTTGGCCTTGGCGTGAAACGCGATGCCGAGCCCGGCCTTCTCGAGCATGAGCAGATCGTTGGCGCCGTCGCCGACGGCGATGGTCTGGTCGAGGGGGATGCCCTCACGCTGGGCGAGCGCATCGAGCAGGTCGGCCTTGCGCTGGGGGCCGACGATCGGCTCCTGCACCCGCCCGGTCAGCTTGCCGTCTCGCACCTCGAGGACGTTGCTGAAGGCGTAGTCGAGGCCGAGGCGCGCCCGCAGGGCCTCGGCGGCGACGGAGAAGCCGCCGGAGATGACGGCGGTCTTGAGGCCGAGGCCCTTGAGGACCCGCAGCAGATCTTCGGCGCCCTCGGTGATCGGCAGGTCCGAGGCGAGCTTCATGACCTCGACGAGGGGCAGGCCCGCGAGCTTCGCGACCCGCAGCTTCAGGCTCTCCTCGTAGGGCATGCCACCGGCCATCGCGTTGGCCGTGAGGGCGGCGACCTCGTCGTAGACGCCGTGCAGGCGGGCGAGCTCGTCGATGACCTCGATGCGGATGAGCGTCGAGTCCATGTCGAAGACGACGAGGCGCTTGTTGCGGCGGGCGAGGTCCTCGACCTGCAGGGCGAGGTCGACGTCGCGCTCGCGGGCGATGCCAACGAGCGCCTTGCGGAGGTCCTGCACCTGGCCCTCGTCGACGGAGATGCCGATCTCGAGGCTCGAGAGGTCACCGTCGCTGAGCCGCTCGATGGTGTCGATGTTGGCCTGGTGGGCGGCGAGGGCGCGCGTCAGCGCGTGGATGCAGGCGGCGTCGACGACGGCGCCGATCACGGTGACGGCGAAGGAGCGTCGACCCGCCGGCACCGACGTCGCCATCGACGTCGGCGGCACCACCTTGAAGTCGAGCTCGAGCCCGATGGCCTTGGCGGCAAAGAGCAGCTCCTTGAGGACGCCGGTGCCGGGACCGCCGCGCTCGAGGGGCACGCCAACGAGCAGACACAACGTGAGCTGGCCCGACAGCACCACCTGCTCGATGTCCAGCAAGACGGCGCCGGCGTCGGCGACGATGCCGGTGAGGGTCGCGGTGATGCCGGGGGTGTCGGGGCCGGCGACGGTGACGAGGACGCGACCCTCGGGGAGGGGCTGCGAGGTGGGGCTCATGACGACAGGCTGCGCCGCCTGTGGCGACGACGTCAACGCCAGGCGCGCAGGTTGATCGAGACGTGCCGGCCCGGCTTGGGGCCAAAGACCGGATCGGTCTGATCCAGCAGGTTCTCTAAGCCGACGACGAGCTCGGCGCCGTCCTGGCCGAAGATCGTCACGGGCTGGCGTACCCCCGCCGACAGGATCAGGGCGCCGGGCGCGACGGCGTCGACGAGCGGGCGCTCGGTCATGGCATCGAGCCGGCCAAAGAGGGTCGTGTCGGTGGCGGTGAGGACGACGCGACCGGTGACGTCGACGCTGTGGGCCGGCCGCAGCGGCAGCGAGCGCGCCCCCTCGGCGGCGCTGCAGAACGGCACGTCGGCGGGGCAGCCGCTGAGGTCGACGGCCGTCAGCAGGTACTGCCAGGTGGCGTCGACCCCGACAGCGATGTGCAACAGCCCGAGCGCGTGCATCGGCATCCGCCCGAGGCGCACCCGCGTCGTCAGCGCCGAGGTCATGGCCCGGCTGGCGTTGCCGTAGGAGAAGACCGGGATGCCGTCGACGTCGTCGCCGGTGCCGACTTCGGTGATCAGGTTGTCGAGGAGGTTCGCGCCGAGCTCGACGCCGGCGTCGACGGGCACGAGCCCGAGCAGCGTGGCGTCGGCGAAGTGCAGCTCGCCCCGCAGCCCGCTGGAACTCTCGGGCTGCAGCAGGGGGTTGCCCTCGACGATGTAGCCGAGCTCGCTGTGGTCGAAGCGCAGGAAGCGCTCCTCGAACGAGGGCAGGCGGAAGCCCCGCCCGAAGGAGCCCCGCACCGAGAGGCCCGCCGGCAGCTCGACGCGCGCCGAGATCTTCGGCCCGAAGGCCACGCTGGTGGTGTCGGCGTCGACGGTGTCGCCGACGACGGCGCCGTCGATGAGGAAGGCGTCGGCGCGGGCGCCCGGCAGCAGGCTGAGCCAGGCCGTGGGCCGCCACAGGGCCTCGCCGTAGAGGGAGGCCGTCGTGCGGCGTCCGCCGCCGGGCAGGGTGTCTTCGCCGTCGTCGTTCTCGCGCAGGGCCCGCTCCTGCAGCAGCACGGCCCCCGCCGACGCCGACAGTTCCCGGCCCGCCCACGTGGAGACCTCGGGGTCGTCGACGAAGACGGCGTCGCTGCGCAGCTCGAGGCGCGCTTCGTCCTTGGTGGCGAGGGTGCGGACCGTCGGGGCCACCGGGCAGGGCTCGTCGAGGAAGCCGCCACAGAAGGCCGGTGGCGCCGCGAGGTCACCGCGGGCCTGCTTGGCGAAGCGGTGGGTGAAACGATCCACCCGGAGGTCGGCGCTCACGTCGACGGGCGCCGCGAGCCCCAGCTCGAGCTGCCGGGCCGCGGTGAGCGACCAGGCGAGCTCGGCGTTGTCGGCGACGTCGCGGAAGGGCGCGCCGGAGGAGACCGTGGCCGACGACGACGCCTCGGTCCACAGCAGCGTGGAACGCACGTTCCACGTCGACGCCGGCGTCACCGTGACGTCGAGGCCGGCGCTCGCCTGGCGGCGATCGGGGACATCGGCCTTGCCGTCGGGCGTCGTCGGGCCGCTCTCGCGACCGCCGCGGTCGAAGCCCGGCATGTCCTGATGCAGCAGGTCCACCCGCAGCGCCAGCGGGCCGAAGGCGCCGTGCCCCGAGGCCCCGAGGCTCCGCCATGGCGCGCCACCCGGCAGCAGCTGCCCACCGAGGGCCGCCTCGGCGCCGGCCCCCACCACCCGCCATGGTCCGCCGTCGTCGGCGTCGTCGGGGCCGGCCGGCTTCTTCGTGATGATGTTGATGACGCCGCCGAGGGCCTCGCTGCCATAGAGGGCGCTCATCGGGCCGCGCACGATCTCGATGCGCTCGATCATGCCGGGGCTCACCGGCAGGCGGCTCACGTCGACGCGGTTGTTTACGCGACCGTTCACGGGGCGGCCGTCGATGAGGATCAGCACGTGGCGGCCGTCGAGGCCGTCGACGAAGACCTCGCTGCCGAGGCCGAGGCTGCTGTTGACCTGCAGGCCACCCTGCTCTTCGAGGACGTCGCCGAGGGTGCGCGCGCCCGTCTCACGGATGGCGTCGCCGTCGATGACGTCGGCGCGGATCACCTTCTGCTTGCGGTCGCGATCGAGGCGCGAGCCGGTGATGGTGAGCTCCTTCGCCTCGTCGAGGTGGGGGTCGTCGAGGGTGTAGAGGGCGTCGCCCTTGCGCTGGTAGTAGACGCCGTCGATCTCGACGTAGTCGCCCTCGCCGACGTCGGGCGGCGGGGGCGGACCGACGACCGTGGCCGCCAGCAGGGCGAGGGAGAGCGCAAGCACGCCGCGTGATGATGCCCGAGCCCCGCCGGTTTGCCGAGCCCGCGCCGACACCCACGCCGCAGTGCCGTGCTGGACCGGCCCGCCCGTGACGCGGGAGCGTTGTCGAAGGCGACGGGCCTCCATACAACCCGCGCGATGTCCGACCAGACGCCCCCGCACCGCGACGACCGCGACGACCGCGACGACGACGACGACGTCCCCGGTGGCCTCGCGGGCGCCGGGCGCGGCACCTGGGGGACGATCACGATCCTGCTTCTGAACCTCGCCGTCGGCGTCGTCATGGCCTGGGCCGGGGTCCCGGTGTTGATGGCCGGCGCCGGCGACGTCGTGGCCTTTGGCGCCGTCGACCCGGTGCGCGTCTGGGACGGCGACATCTGGCGCCTGTTGACCGCCTGCTTCGTCCACGTCGGCGCCTGGCACCTCGGCCTCAACATGTGGGTGCTGTGGCAGGTGGGCCGGATTCTCGAGCGCCTCATGGGCACCGGGCGCTTCACCCTCGTCTACCTCGTGTCGGGGGTGTTCGGCTTTGCCTTGAGCCTCGCGCTGCAGCCCGGCCTCACGGCGGGCGCCAGCGGCGCCGTCTTTGGCGCCGTCGGCGGGCTCCTCGCCGTCGCGGCGGTCGCGCGCCACGAGTCCCTCGGTCGCTTCCTCGTGAGCGCCCTCGTGCCCTTCGTGCTCGCCACCTTCGCCATGGGCTTCCTGTTGCCGATGGTGAACAACGTCGCCCACTTCGGCGGCCTCGTGATGGGCTTCTGCCTCGGCTATGGCCTCGTCGCCGGCGACCCCCGCGTCGGCGCCCGCGGCGACGACGGCGTCATCACCCACACGCCCGACCGGCGCCGCCTCGCCCTCGGCACGGCGGCCCTCGTGATCGCCTTCACGGGCTTCACCGTGACGACGGTGTCGGCCATCGATCCCCGCTACTCGCCGCGCTTCCACGTGACGATGGGCCTGCGCGATCTGCACACGCTGCAGCTGCGCGCCCCCGCCGTCGACGAGCGCCTGGGGCAGCGCGCCCGCGCGCACGTCGACGCCGCGACCCGCCTCGGCCCCGACGACGGCGCCACGCTGCTCTTGCAGGCCCGGGCCGCCGAGGTCGCCGGCGACGCGGCCGCGACCCGACGTCTCGCGGCGGCGGCGTTCTCGCGCTTCGTCGGCGACGGCGACCGCACCGGTGCCTTCGATGCCACCCTCGCCGAGCTCGGCCTGCTCGAGCCGTCGGCGGAGATGCCCTACGTCGACGGCTTCACCGTCCGCCTGCTGTGTCAGGCCGCCCTCGACGAGGAGGGCCGGGCGCTGAAGGCCCCGCTGCTGAAGAACAGCTGCGCGTGGCTCTACGCGATGGCGCACGAGACGGCGGTGCGTGATCCGGCCCTCGCCGAGGCCCTCGCGCGGGAGGCACACGCCGAGTCGCCGGAGGCGGCGGCCATCACCCACACCCTCGCGGTCGCCCTGGCCGAGAACGGCAACGCCCGGGAGGGGCTCGCCCTGCTGGAGCGGCTGGCCGTCAAGGGCGATGCCACCCTCGGCGCGGCCTTCCTGCAGGCCGAGCGTCAGCGCCTGGGCCGCCTCGCGACGCTGCAGGCGCAGGCCGCCGTGCCGCCGCCGGAGCCGCCGCCGTCACCCGCGCCGGAGGCGTCACCTGCCCCGGAGGCGCCGCCTGCCGAGGTCCCCGGGGCAGACGTCGACGCCGGCGTCGCCCTGCCGTGACGCGCCGTCTCGATCCTTGCTACGTTCGTCGCGATGGCCACCATCTCGGCGAACAAGAAGACCCTCGATGAGCTGGAGAAGCAGGCGGAAGGGATCCGCCGCGACTTCGACCAGTACTTCCTCGGTCTGAGCAAGCGCCCGCCGACGACCGCGCAGGCCCAGCTCGCCGGTGTGTTCCGCAAGCTCAAGGAGGAAGAGCTCCGCGAGTGGAACACCCAGGACAAGTTCCGCTTCAACCAGATCCACGCCCGCTTCGTGTCCCTCGAGCGCGTCTGGGCGCGCACGATGAAGCAGATCGAGGACGGCACCTACAAGCGCGACAAGTTCAAGGTCGCGCAGATGAAGAAGCGCGACGCCGCCGGGACCTCGGTGGCGCTCGAGAGCGCCGTTGCCCAGCGCCCCGTCGGCAGCAGCATCGACGACCTCGCCGTCGACGTCGACATGGGCTTCGACGACGATGACCTCGACGCTGCGCCGAAGCCGGCGCCCCGGCCGGCCCCGGCGCCCGCCAACGTGCCACGACCAGCGCCCCGCCCGGCGGCGGCGGCGGCGGCACCGGCGGCGCCATCGGCGGCCGCCCTCGGTGGACTGTCGGAGCAGAAGCTCCAGCAGCTCCACAAGGTCTACATCGAGGCCAAGCGTCGCACCGGCGAGCAGTCCAACCTCACCCTCGACGCGCTGCGGGCCCAGGTGGCCAAGCAGGTGCCGGCCATCCAGCAGAAGCACGGCTGTCAGCAGGTCGACTTCAAGGTCGTCCTCAAGGACGGCAAGGCCATGCTCAAGGCGATCCCGAAGTAGCCCCGGCGACGTCGGCCAGCTCGCTGCCACCGACGGTGCTGGCGAGCAGCCGCTCGAGGCCGAAGAGCACGACCCCGACGACGAGCACGGCGACGACGAGGGCCAGCGGCCTCGCCCGCACCGACAGCCCGCTGAGCACGAGCGCCACGAGCAGCCCGATCACGGCGGCGCGGAAGCGGCCCCGGGCTGCGTCGGCGTCGGCCCGGGCGGCGACGACGCGGGCCTCGCGCTGGGCGGCAAACGACGGCGACACCGGCCCCGGCGCGCCGCGCTCGACGACGAGGCGCCGGGCGAGGGCGGCGCGGACCCGGACGTCGTCGAGGTGCCCGGCCGCCCGCGGCTCCACCCGCAGCAGGTCGTCGTCGCGCAGCCCGCCGACCCGGTCGACGAGCATCAGGTCCTGCTCGCCGGAGACGCCGGGCACCGCCGCCGTCGACACCGTCGCCACGACGAGGTCGCCGGTGGTCAGCGTCGCTGTCTTCGCCGTCACCTCGAGCGTCTCGCCGGCGCCGAGCCCGCGCCGCTGCAGCGCGTGCAGGCGCCCGCCGATCGTGAGGGTGACGAGGACGGTCGCGTCCCGGCGCGCGACGACGACGACGCCGACGGCCTCGGCGTCGACGCGGGTGCGCGCAGCGATCGGTCGGCGATCCACCGCCAGCAGCCGCCCGTCGGGCAGTCGCCCGTCGCGGGCGACGTCGACGGTGATCACATGGACGCCGTCGTCGTCGACGAGCACGACATCGGCCGGGCCTCGCGCCGGCACGAGGCCGTCGACGGGGTAGACGGCGGCGCCCAGGGTCGGCACGGCGAGCGGTGATGTCTTCGTCACGGTGGGCGTCGTGCCCAGCGGCCCCGCCGCGATCAGCTGCGCCGGCGTGATGACGAGCCGGACCGCTTCGCCGCCGTCGTCGGGCCCCACCCGCCCGTCGACGACGACGCCGTCGATGGTGGGGACGCTGCTCACGGGCCCGTCGCTCGCCTGGCTGACCTCGGCGCCGTTGATGCGCCCGGCAAAGGGCAGCACCGCGCCCGGGCCGACGCCCATCACGAGCACCGGTGTCGGCCCGGCGCGCGGCGTCGGATCGGTGACGACGACGACGCCGATGTCGGGGCCGACGCGCCCGGCGCCGAGCGCCATCAGGAAGGTGATGATGACAGCGGTGCCGGCGATGAGCAGCAGGGCCGTCGCGGCCGCCGTGCCCCGCCCCAGGGCCACCGGCGCATCCTCTTCGTCGACGTCAGCCACCGGGGCAGCCCCGGGTGGAGGCGAAGCGCGGGTCCTTCGGGAAGCGGCCTCGCGCGCCGAGCAGCTCGATGCAGCCGAGCTCGGTCTGCCGGCGGGCGAAGGCGACGTCGACGACGACGGCGGCGACATCGGCGGCGAGGGCGTCGTCGGTGCCCGCGGGCGCGGTCCGGCGGGCGGCGCGGGCGGCGGCGTCGGCGGCAACGTCGAGGTCGGCGTTGTCGTCGAGCTGAAGCTCGAAGCGGGCCCGCTCGAGGCCCACGCGCGCGATCCAGCTGGGCTCCTCGTCGGCGAGGCTCGTCGCCTTCGCGAAGGCCGCGCGGGCGGCGTCGACGACGCCGGCGTCGGCATGGGCGCGGGCCCGCTCCAGCCAGGCCCGGGTCGAGCCCGCCTGCTGCGCCGTGCGGGCGACGCTGGAGGCCTCGGCGTCGGTGGGGACGACCTGCAGCCTCGCCACGATCTCGGCGAGGAGGCCACGCGCCGCCGGCGACGCATCGGTCCGCCACGCCGTCACGAGCACGCACTCGAGGGCGCCCCGCACGAAGACGCGGGCGTCGGCGTCGAAGGGGCCGTCGCTGGCCACGAAGCTGAAGCCGACCCGTCGCCCCGGGGTGCCGGCGATGACGACGTCGTCGGCGGCGTCCACCTCGAGGCGCGCGATGTGGCCCTGGCGCGACAGGCCGAAGAGCTCGCCGTCGATGAAGCGACGCGTGACGTCGTCGAGCCGCGAGTGCGGCCGATCGTCGGGGGCGCGGCTGCACGCGAGGGAAGCGAGGACGTCGGTGCCGTTGCCGACGGCGACGAAGCCCAGCGGGTTCGGGCTGCGGGTCCAGGTGCGCGGGTGTTCCAGCACGACGCCGAAGGCGGGGAAGCGCAGGGGCAGGAAACCCGCCGAGAGCCGCGGCACCACCCGACCACAGGCAACCACCACGAGCACCAGCGTGACGACGAGGACCCAGGGCAGGAGGGCGACGGCGCGTCGTTCCTCGATCTGGGAGAGGCGCAGGAGCCGGGGCTCGAAGACCAGCCCGCACACCGCCCCGCAGACGAGGCCGCCGGCGTGGCCCCAGTTGTCCGTCGATGTGCGCAGCAGGCCCGTCCAGAAGGCGGCCGCGGTGTAGACGACGACGACGCCGCCGAAATAGAGCCGGTAGCGCAGCGGCAGCACGTCGGCGAAGCGCAGGCCGAAGACCATCGCGGCGCCGAGGCAGCCAAAGACCATGCCCGAGGCCCCGACGGTGGCGGGGGGGCTCATGATGGTCGACGCCGTCATGCAGGCGACGCCGCTGCCGACGAGGAGCAGCAGGTGGTCTCCGCGGCGATAGACCCCCTCGAGGACGGCGCCGACGGCGATGAGGACGAACAGGTTGAAGCCGAGGTGGATGCCGTCTTTGTGCAGCAGCGACGCCATCAGCAGGCGCCAGGTCTCCCCCTCGTCGACGATGCGGGCCCGGCTCTTGGCGCCCAGCACGAGGAGGGCCTCCCGGGTGACGACGCCGTCGCCGAGGTCGCGGGCGACGAGCCACAGCAGCACGCACACGGCGGCGATGGCGCCGGTGACGAGCGGCAGGCGGCCGAGGTGGAAGTGTCGTCGGAAGAGCAGCCGGCGCGGGTCGTAGACGGCGGCGAACATCGGCAGCGCCCGCGCCTCGACGAAGGTGTCGCCGGTGAGGGCGGGCATGTTGACGAGGGCATGCGGCGACAGCTCGCCGCGACGGGCACGGCGCTCGAACTCCTCCATGGACAGGACGGCCTCTTCTTCGCCGTCGCGCACGCGAATCACCGGTCCACCGTAGCAGGTCGGGCGCCGGGCCCGGTGGCGCCACGACGAGACGGAGAAGGCATCGACCGTGTCCCACACCCTGCTACAGTGAGGGGATGGCGCGCCGCTCGGCCCCCCGGACGAACCTCCCCGTCGAGCGCGGGGCCTTCGTGGGGCGTGAGCGGGCGCTGCTCGCGATCGGCAAGGCCCTTGGCGATGGTCCTCCGGTCGTCGTCCTCGTCGGGCCTCCCGGCATTGGCAAGACGCGGCTCGCGCTGCGCGCCGCGGCCCGTGAGCTGCCCCGCTTCGGTCAGGACGGCGGCGTCTGGCTCGTCGAGTGCCTCGGTGCCGACGACGGCGATGGCCTGATCCGCCTCATCGGCCTCATGCTCGGCCTGCTGCCCGACGCCTCGGCACCGGCCGACATCGAGCGCGCCCGCATCGCCGCCGTGCTGTGTGAGCGGGGGCCCTCCCTCGTCGTCGTCGACGGCGTCGACGAGGTCAGGGACGCCGCCGCCGTGCTGGTGTCGTTCGCCGCGCTGTGCCCGGGCGTGCGCTTCCTCGTCACACAGCGTGAGCCGCTGCCGCCGACGCTCGGCCTCATCGCCTTCACCGTCGGCCCGCTCGCCCTCAAGCGGGAGCGTCGTCCCGACGACGTCAGCGAGGCGGCGTCTCTCTTCATCGAGCGCGCCAACGAGGCCCGCGGCAGCCACGCCCGCCACGCCGACGCCAGCGAGCTCGCCGCCATCGACGCCATCGCCCGGCACCTCGACGGCGTGCCCCAGGCCATCGAGGTGGCCGCGGCCCGCTGCCGTGTCCTCACGCCGGCCGAGCTGCTCGAGCGCCTGCCGCGCCACTCGCCGGGGACATCGTCGGGGCGGCGCTCGGCCCTCGCCGGCGTCGTCGCCTGGTCGTTCGATCTGCTGCAGCCGTGGGAGCGGGCGACGCTCGCGCAGGCGGTCATCTTCCACGGCGGCTTCACCCTCGAGGCGGCCCGCGAGGTGATCGACCTCTCGGAGATCGAGGGGGCGCCCGCCGTCGCCGTCGCCGTCGAGTCCCTCGTCGAGAAGGCCCTCCTGAAGGCCATGATCGGCGCCGACGACGCCCCCGTCCGCTACACGCATCCGTCGGCGGTGCGCGAGCTCATCGTGCAGGTGAAGCCGCAGCGTCGACACGCCGACCCCGTGCGCACGAGCACCCTCGAGCTGCTGCCGGGCGCGCGCTCCGGCGAGGGCGCCGTCCCCGAGGTGCCGCGCCTCGAGCTCTTCACGACCCGCGAGTCCCTCGTCCGTCGGCACGCGACGTGGGTGCTCAACCGCTGCGGCAGCCTGCGCGAGAACGTCGACGGCCACGGTGGCCTCCTCGCCCGCCACGAGCTCGAGGGCGAGCAGGACAACCTGCTCGCCGTGGTCCGCCGCGCCCTCGCCGACGACACGCCGACGCTGACCGGCCTCACGCAGGCCCTCATGGCCCTCGTCGCCCTCGAGCCGGTGATGACGACGCGGGGCCCGCACGACCTCTTCGCCCGCCTGCTCGATCGCACCGTCGATCGCGCCGGGCCCCTCGGCGTCGCACCCGGGCTCGTGGCCCGTGTCCTCGAGCTGCGGGCCCGCGTGCGTCGGGCCCGGGGACAGCTGGCGGCGTCGAAGGAAGACCTGTCGGCGGCCCTCGTGCAGGCCCGCCGCGCCCGCGACCGCCTCCTCGAGGCCCGCGCCCTCGCGAACCTCGGCACCCACGCCATCGCCGTCGCCGACCTCGACGCCGCCCGCAGCGCCTACGACGAGGCCATCGCGATCCTGCGCGAGCAGAAGGACGCCCGCATCGAGGCCCGCTGCATCGGCTTCTACGGCCTCCTCGAGGAGGAGCTCGGTCACCTCGACGTCGCCCGCGACCTCTACGAGCAGGCCATCGCGACCCACCAGCGCCTCGGCGATCGACGTTACGAAGGCATCCACGAAACGCAGCTGGCCCGCGTCCACCTCGGCCTCGGCGCCCTCGACGAGGCCCGGGAGTGGCTGCGGCGATCGCTCGTCATCCACCGCGAGCTGCACAACCGTCGGCAGGAGGCACTTGCCTTGATGCTCAAGGGCGACCTCGCCCTCGTTGGCGGCGGTCGCGACGACGGCATCGCCGTGTGGTCGGGCGCCGCCGTCATCGCCCGCGAGGTCGGCGACCCCGGGCTGCTGGGCCTCGTCCATGCCCGCCTCGCCGCTGCGGGTCGTGTCGCCGACAAGGACGTCCGCGCCCATGACGTCGTCGTCGACGCTGCCCTGCAGCGCCTCGACGACGGCGCCGCCCGTGCCGCGGTCGCGGTCCTGCGCGGCACGCCGCCGACGTCGAGGGCGGCCCTTGTCCTCGCTGCTGAACGGGTTCGCCACGCGCTGGAGGTTCGATGAGCCATCGTCGCGTTCCCCTGCTTCTGGTTTCCTCCCTTCTCGCCCTCGTGACGGGCTGTCCGGCGTCGACGGCGCCGTCCACCACGGCGCCACCGCCGCTGACGGTGGCGGCCGCGGAGCTCGCCATGCGAGAGGCGACGGCGGCCGCCCAACGCAGCCTGCCGGAATTCCGTCGTCGCCTCGCAGCCGAGACCGGGCTCGACAGCGTCTACGGCGTCCGCGTCGCCTGGCAGGGCACCACCGAGTGGCTTGAATCCGTCGAGTTCCGCGGCTCCAACGTGAGCGGCATCGTGGACGGTCACGCCACCGAGCCGACGATGCGTGGCCCGCCCTGGCTTGTGCGCACGGTGCCCTCCACCGACATCGTCGACTGGCTGATCGTCGACGAGGACGGTCTCCATGGCGGCTATACGCTGCGGCTCGAGCGGGCGAGGCTCTCGCCGGCCGATCAGGTTGCGTTCGACCGCGACCTGGGCGCCCGCCTCCTGCCACTGCCCTGACGATCGGCTTCAGGCGAGAGCGCGACGCATGAGCACGGCGGCCTCCCGCGCGCCGCCGTCGAGCCCCGGGTAGTAGCCGGGACGCACCCCCACGACGACGAAGCCGTGCCGGGCGTACAGCGCCCGGGCGCCGACGTTGCCCTCGCGGACCTCAAGCCACAGGGAGGCCGGCGTCGGCCCCGACGGCGCCGGCCGCTGCGTGGCCGCGAGCGAGAGCAGGCGGTCGGCGTAGCCGCGCCGACGATGCCCCGGGTGCGTGGCGATGTTGAGGATCCACAGCTCGTCGACGATCTGCCGCACGACGACGTAGGCGACCGGGCCTTCGTCGTCGACGACGCCGAGGACGACGGCGTCGTCGTGCACGAGTTCGACGAGGAGGGCCTCCTCACTCCAGCCGAGCGGTTGGGCCGCGCATTCCAGCGCGAACAGAGCGCCGAGGTCGTCGACGCCCAGCCGTCGGATCGGGGCCTCAGGCATCGGGCCCGGACGACGGCGACGACGAAGACGACCGCTCCGGCAGCGGCTCGCTCAGGTCGTCTTGGGCCACGCCGGTCGCGGCCAGGATGCGGGCCCAGAGCGCAGCGCGACCCGTCCGGTCCTCTGACGAAAACACCGTGACGTCATCGGCGTGGATGCCGAGGGCCTGGGCGATGACCTTGGCGTGCGCGCGATGCTTGCTCTTTGGCACACGGTCGGCCTTGGTGCCGACGACGATGCGGTGGGGCGAGAGCACCGAGACCTGCTGCCAGGTCTCGACGTCGAGCGACGTCGGCGCATGCCGCAGATCAAAAAGGTGCACGAGTGCCGACAGGCCGGTGCGGCCGGAGATGTACTCGCCCAGCATCTTGCCAAGCTTCACCTGCTGGGCCCGTGGCATCTGCGCGAAGCCGTAGCCCGGAAGGTCGACGAGCGTGAGGTGGCGCTGGCTCCGCCGCAGATTCACCGTGACACCGAACTGATTCAGCAGCTGGGTGTGGCCCGGGGTCTTGCTTGTCTTGACGAGGTTCTTCTTCAACAGCATCGCATTCAGCAGCGAGCTCTTGCCCACGTTGCTCTTGCCCCAGAAGGCGACCTCGGGGGCAGCCGCATCGGTGGGGGGCATCGACGCCAGCGCCGGATCCGAGCGCAAGAACACCGCGTTGGCGACGCCGACGTCGACGAAGCGCCGCTTCTGGGGCTTCGGCGTGGTCGACGTCGTCGGGGCGGTCGTGTCCGGGTCGCTCACGTCAGGCCGAGCCGTAGCTGTGCAGGCCGTCGGCAAACCAGCCGAGGTTCACACCGAGAAAGCCCGCAAGGATGACGAAGAAGCCGAGCACGCCGATCACCGCCGACGGCACGCCGACCCATCCATGGGTCACCCGGCCGTGCAGATAGATGGCGTAGACAATCCAGATGACGAGGGCGCCCGTCTCCTTCGGATCCCAGCCCCAGTAGCGGCCCCACGCGTAATGCGCCCACAGCGCGCCAGTAACGAGCACGACCGCGACAAGGGCGAAGGCGATGAGGATCGAATAATACGCCGCGCGGTCGAGGCGGGCGGCGTCGGGCAGCGCCTGACGCAGCGCCTGGGGCTTGAGGATGCCGAGGAAGACCACGAACTGGGCGACCCAGCCGATGCCGAAGAGGGCGAGGTCCCACTGGGCCGACTGGATCGCGAGGCGCCACGGGCCCGGCGGCATCAGCGTCGACGCTGTCTCGGCGGCGACCTTCACGTCGAGCTGGGTGAACGCGTTGACGAGGATCATGGCGATCGTCGCCGTGCTGGCGCCGAAGGCGAGGGCGTAGGCGACAAGCGCGGGGCCGGTTGGCACATCGACCTGCTTGCGCTTCGCCCAGAGCAGGCCCGCAGCGACGGCGCCAAGCACGACGGTGGCGAACATGAGCGGGCCCACAAACGGCGAGGGCACATAGTAGGGGGCGAAGTTCTCACCGACCATGCGCCCGGCGGGGATGAGCTCGCCGCCCATGACCTTCAGGAGCTTCACCTTGTAGGCGAACGTCGTGAACAGCTGCCCGCCACGGCCAAGCAAAAGATAAAGGCCGATGTTCACGACGAGCGTGCCAGCGGCGACGGCAGCGAGGCTGACGCGCTCGCGGGCCTTCAGCAGGAACAAGAGCGAGAAGATCGCGCCGAGGGTGCCGGCGGCGTAGCCGATCGCCGAGCTGATCACGTGAATCATGATCCACCACGACTGCAGGGCCGGCACGAGAGGCTTGATCGTGGCGTCCGTCGTCAGCGAGGCGAGACCCAGCGACGTGAGCGCGAGGCCGAGCGCAAGGATGCCCGCGAAGCGAATGCGGAACTTCACCTCGGAGACGAGGAACACAAAGACGATGCCCCACGCCATGTAGACAAGAATCTCATAGAGGTTCGACCACGGCGGATGCTGCGTATAGATGACGAAGCGCTGCGCCCCCTCGAGCGTCAGGCCGGTCGCACGCTCGGCGGCGGCGATCTCGACGAGGCCGGCCTCGTGCCAGCGCACCACCATGCCCGCCACCTGAAAGAGGAACCCGCCCGTCACGACGATCGTGCCCACCTTTCGGAGCATGAAGCGGCGCGTGATGAGGTTGCCGATGTAGAGGAGCAGACCGACAAAATAGCCGGCGAAACAGAGGTTGTAGAACGTGGTGCTGGAGAGGCTCATGTCTCTTCCTTGTGGTCGTTCTCGTGGTCGTGCGTCGCGCCTGGAACCGACGTTGACGTCGACGATGGCGCAGAAGGCGGGGCAGCGGTGATGTCGGCAGCGGCCGCCTTCTTGCGGGCGTCTCGCAGGGCGCGGGCGCGATCCTTCGTCGACTCAGTCTCGCCGAAGGCTGTGACGAGGACGTCCTTCACGGCCGCGAACTCCTCGTCGAAGGCGTATTGGTGACGGCGGGCGGCGCCGGCGACGACGAGCTCATGGCCGCCATCTGCAGCGACGAGGCGGGCCCAGTAGCGGCGGTGGCTCATGAAGAACGCCATGAACATGCCGACGAACATCACGAGGAAGCCGAAGAAGACCCAGGGGATGAACGGTACGCGGCCCACCTGGATGCCCGTCGCGTAGACCTGGTCGAAGCCGTGGAACTGGACCTCCCAGGCATCTCGACGCACGTCGCGGTCGAAGGTCGGGTAGGACCGGAAGGCGACGAAGCTGGTGCTCTTGCCGTCGGCGGCGACCTGCTGGATGCGCACGGCCGGGCCGAGGCCAGCGTAGTCGGGGATCGTCTCGATCGGCAGGAAGGCCGTGCCGTCGGGCATCGTCACCTTGTCGCCGATGGCGAGGTCGTGGAGGCGACGCTGACCACCGCGCGGGCCGATGTCGAGCTTCACGCGCTGGTCGCCGGGGATCGGGTTGTAGGACGCCTGGTAGAACGTGTAGCCCTTGTACTCGAGGGGATCGTTCACCTGGATGGTCTTGCGCAGGACCGGGTTCACCGGACTCGCGGGGTCGTAGACGGCGAGGTCGCTCTCGAACTCCATCGGCGCGCCGTCGATGAAGGTCTTGAGGCGGAAGTCCTCGCAGCGGATCTCGAAGCCGAGGTCGTGGGTGTAGGGCAGGCGACCGGGGCCCCACACGCGCACAAGGCGCGCGTTGCGGCCCTCGCCGATCATCATCATCCCGTCGATCTTCGTGAAGTTCACGAGGATGCCGCCGGTGAAGATGATGATCAGGCCAGCATGGATGATGTAGACGCCGAAGCGTGCGAAGCGATGGCGCTCAAGAAAGAAGTAGCGCGTCCCACCACGGGCGTCGGTGAACATGCGCCGCCCAAAGATGGCGCCGACGAGCTTCTCGGCCTTGCCGGCCTCATCTGCTGCGATGCGCTTGCGATAGACCTGCTTGATGCCCATCAGCTGGTCGTCGCTGAGATGCTTTTTGGGGTAGAGCGCGTCGAGCCAGATCTTCGGAAACCGCTCGATCGAGCACGCCGTGATCGAGATGAGCAGGTAGCCGATGATGATGACGAACCACCAGCTCGCAAAGACGTCGTTCATCTCGAGAAACGTGAACAGCTTCAGCTTCCACGCCTGCGACGCCCACTGCGCGGCGTGCTCCTCGTAGGTGAGGGTCTGGTCGAAGAACATGCCGACGAAGCAGGCGACGCCGAGCGCCATCAGCAGGTACATCGCTCGCGGCAGGGAGCACATGAAGCTCCACACGGCGGCGTAGACGCGGCGCACGCCGCCACGTTCCTGCTCGAGGGCGAGGTCGGCGGCCAGGCCTTCGGGGTCGAGCTCTTCGCGTTCTTGCCGGGTGGGGTCCATCGGTGCTCTCAGAGTGGCGGGCGACGGTGTCGTCGTGATTCAGGGGGCGGGCGGCAAGTGGCTGATCTGCTGCCCTGCCGCAGCCGACGTCGGCGCTCAGGGGGTCCAGTGCTTGATGAGCTCGCGCTTGGCGCTGAAATCGAAGGGCGACAGCGACGGGGAGGCGTCGGTGTGGCAGCGCTGGCAGGAGGCGGCGTCGGGCTTCGCGACGAGGTTCAGCAGGGCGCTGAGCTCCTTGTCGCGCATGACGTAGTCGGGCGTGTAGTGGCGGCCGGGGCCGTGGCAGCTCTCGCACTGCACGCCGGTGAGGCCGAGCTGGGTGTCCTCGGCGACGAGGGTGTGGCAGCTCAGGCAGCGGACGTTCTTCTTCGCGGCGGCGTCGAGGACGTCGAAGGCGCGGGCGTGGGGGCTCTTCTCCCAGGCGGCGAACTCGGCGGCATGGCAGCTCTTGCAGCGCTGGGCGCCGACGTAGTCGTGGGGGACGACGCCGGCGGCGTCGGACGGCTGCGTCCAGGCGACGAAGCCGACGACGATGGCGACGGCGGCGATGACCGGTCCTCTCCAGGAAGGCATGGGGGAGGGCTACACCGGTCATCCGCCGTCGTCGATGCCCGGCTGGGCCCGGTCAGCGACCGGTGGCGGTGCCGATCAGCTCCCAGACGGCCTTCTGCTGTAGCCATGCGCCATAGCCGATGGGGACGAGCGAGTAGAGCCCCTCCCACGACGGCGTCCCGAGGTGGTCGGCGGGCAGGGGCACGACGTCGACGCCGGCGCCCCGGAACAGCCGCTCCGCCCGCCGCATGTGCCACGCCGACGTGATGAGCCCGATGCGCCGCCAGCCCCGCTCGCGGGCGACGCCGGCGACGCGGCTGGCTTCCTCGCTGGTGGTGCGGGTCTGGTCGAGCTGGAGGATCACCTCCGGCGGGACACCTACATCTTCCCACATGCGTCGGGTGGCGGCGGTGCCGTCGAAGGTCGTCGAGAAGCCCTCGATGGCGGTGCCGGTCGTGACGAGCACGGCGGTCTTGCCGGCCCGCTGCAGCCGGGCCGCGAGCAGGATCCGGTCCCCCGACAGGCGCAGCTCGTAGTGCGGGTGGGGGCCCTCCTTGGCGCCGCCGCCGAGGACGACGATGGCGTCGAAGGGGGCCTCGGCGAACGGATCGGTGCGGTAGGGCCGCTCGAGCCAGGCCATCAGCACCTCGCCGACGAACTGACTGCCCACGACGGTGACGGCGACGGCGAGGAGGCCCGCGCGCAGGGCGCCGGCCCGGTCGCGGGCGCCGAGCCGCAGCACCGTGACGGCGAGCAGGAGCGTCCACAGCAGGCCGAGGGGCAGGGCCATGCGGCCCACGACCTTCTGCAGGATGAGGCCCGACGGGCCGACGACGACGCCGACGACGCCGATGACGAGGGCGCCGACGACGAAGGGCGCGCGTCGACCGCCGGGGCCGGGGGCGAGGATGGCCCGGGCGAGCAGCACGGCGGCGACGAAGAGCAGGCCGAAGGCGATCATCGCCGCTTCGTCTTCGCCTTGACGAGGAAGGCCTTCGCCTCCGCGGCGAGGGGGCCCGACAGGCGCTTCGTCGCGAGGGTCGCGGCGGCGACGGCCTCGCGCTGGCGGGCGGGGTTGTAGGCGATGGCCTCGGCGAAGAAGAGGTGCGCCTCGGCGATCTGGGGCCGCGACTGCGTGAGCGCCAGCAGCGTCGCCTCGGCGCTCACGTCGCCCTTGCGGCGCGCGGCGTCGGCGACCCACACGGCGACGACGTCGCCGCCGCCGCCACCGGCGCCGAGCGCGAGCAGCCGCGTGGCCGCCGCGCGCGCCTCCTCCGGGGCGACGAGGCGGTTGGCGAGGATCGTCGCCCGCAGCGTCGTGACGTCGTCGCCGGCGCCGAGGCGGGCGGCCTCGGCCAGCGCGGCCCGCGCCGACGAGACGTCGCCGCTTCTGGCCTCGAGGGTGGCGTCGAGGGCTGCGGCCCGCCCCGAGCGCAGGCCGAGCCTCCGGAACGCCGACAGCGCCCGCCGGGCGCCGCCGAGGTGCTCCACCTCGAGGGCGATCCGGGCCGCCGTCAACAGCAGCTCGGGGTCGTCGGTGGCAGCGACCGCGCTGTCGATGGCGACGTTGGCCGCCCGGGTGTCGCCACTGCGGGCGAGCGCCATCGCCTCGGTCAGGGCGACATCGGGGTCGGCGCCCGCGAGGGCGCTGGCGGCGCGGGCGAAGGTGGTGGCGGCGGTGACGTCGCCGGCGGCGAGGGCGCGATCGGCGAGGCCGAGCTGCTCGATGGCCTGCAGGCGCTGGTCGAGCCGCTCCCGTCGACCACCCTGCTCGAGCGCCGCCACCAGCCGCTGGATGCGACGCTCGGGGTAGACCGACGACGACAACGCCGGCGTCCACGGCAGTCCCGGCCGTTCCACCGCGAAGCGCAGCATCCCGAAGGGCAACGACACGCCGACGGCGTCGACGCTGCCGGGGCCTTTCGCCGCCGCGCGAACCTCGGCGGCGGGCAGCGCCTGCAGGAAGCGCGCACGGGAGACGGTGACGAGGAGATCGAGCCGCTCGATGCTCTTCTGCGCCTTCATGACGGCGGCGGCGAGGTCGACGTCGCCCTGGGCAAGGGCCAGCTCCAGGACGCCCTTCGCCAGTGTTGCGCTGCGCGCCGTCGCCTGCACGACCCGCTCGCGCATCTCGGCGCCAACCTCGACGCCGCGGCCGACCTGCAACGCCATCGCGAACACCGATACGAGGGCGCCATCGTCGTCGTCGCCACGGCGCTCGAGCAGGCGCTGCTCGTCGGGACCGGGCTCACCGGGCTTGCGACGTCGGTTCTCCGGCAGGGCCTGCTCCTCGGCGGCGCCGACGATGACGGCCGTGATCAGGCCACCCGGGTGGGCCGGGGCGAGGCGGAAGAGCCGGTCGAGGGCGGCGCGCGCGAGGGGCAGGTCGCCGGCGGCGGCGGCGGCGCGGGCCCAGCGGTGGGTCGCGTGCGGCAGCGGCGACGACGTCGTCGCGGCCCGCTCGAGCAGCGTGAGGCGCTCGTCGGCGTCGGTGGCGCGCGAGGCCCGGGCCAGCAGCACCCAGGCCCCGTCGGGGGCGGCCTTGAGATCGGCGTCGAGGGCGTCGTCCTTCGCGCCGCCCTCGACGAGGAGGGCGCGGGCATAGAGCCCCTCGGCGCTCGTCCGGGCGGCGCCGCTCAGGAGCTTCTCGGCGCGGCTGCGGTGGTCGTCGGCGGCGGCGTGCTCGCGCCAGAGCAGGGCGTGGGCGAGGGCGGCGAGGCCGGCGGCGTCGGCGTCGTCGTCGACGAGGGCGGCGGCGTCGGCGAGGCTGCGGGCGGTGTCGGCTGTCAGCGCCCGGGTGGCCCGCCGGTCGGCGAAGAGGCCGCCGTCGGGGACGAGCAGTGCGAGCGTGCCGCCGCAGGTGCCGCCGAGGAGCCCGAGCACGAGCACGGCGACCGTGGCCTTCGCCGTCCACGGCGGACCAGGCGCGCGCGGCGCGGCCTTCGGCTCGGGGCCCTTCTTCTTCGACGGCATCGCCCGGACCATACAGCGATGACGCCGCCGGCTGCAGAAACGAACAGGCGCCCCGTCGGGGCGCCTGTTCGAGCGGGGGACAGGGCGCTTCAGTAGCCGCGGCGCAGCCGGATCTCGAGGCGCTTGAGGTCCTCGTTGATGCGGATGTACTGGGTCTGGCCCTTCTCGGCGTCGAGCTGCGCCTTCACCTTGTCGGCGACGGCGACGTTGTCCTTCGGCATCCGGCGCAGGACGCCCATGATGGCGGCGTAGCGGACCTCGTTGTCCTTGTCGGTCAGCGCGCCGATGAGGGCGTCGCGGGCCTCGTCGGTGTTCTGCCAGAGCAGCTCGTAGGCGGCGCGGTCGCGGGCGATGGCGCTCTCGGCCTTCAGCTTCTCGACGAGGCAGGGGACCTTGCCGTCGCAGTCGCGGGCGACCTCGAGGCGGGCCTTCACCTTCTCCATCGTCTCCTTGACCTTCGGGTTCTGCTCGGCGGCGAGGGCCTTCTCGAAGTCGGCGTAGGCGCTGCCGGGGGCGATGCGCGACCAGTTGAGCAGGCGCACGTTGCGCACCTGGGCCTCGTTGAACTTGCACTGGTCCTCGGTGTTGTCCTGGCCCCTGCAGTTCTTCATGTAGCCGTCGGACGTCGTCATCGCCCAGAGGTCGCCGGCGATCTCGCGGCGGCCCATCTGCACGAGCGCGGCGAGGGCGTGCTCGGACTGGCTGATGTCGACGTTGTCCATCTGCTTCTTCAGGCCGGCCGTGACCTTGTCGAGGCCGATGCGGCCGGCGGCGCGCTGACCCTCGATGCGCAGCAGCGCCGGGCCCGTCGTGCTGCCCTCGGTCTGGGCCGCTTCGACGATGCGGTCGAACGTCGACGGGTCGGCGAGGTCGCCGTAGACGACGACGGCCTTCGTCTTCATGACGAGCGGGTCGATGTGGAGCTGCTCGATGGGCTTGAACTCGCCCTTCCAGAGCTGCTCGAGGACGGGCAGCGCCGGCTTGCCGAGGACGAAGAGGCCGTAGCTGGACTCGCGGTAGAAGCTGACGCCGTCGCGCTCGAAGAACATGAGCTTGGCCATCACCTCGGCGGCGCGCGGGTCGCCGATCTTGGTGAGCGACTCACAGGCATTCTTGACGATGAAGTTGTTCGGGTGGCCGTCGGCGATCTCGACGAGATCCGGCACGACGTCGGTGGCCTTGAGGTCGCCCAGCGCGGTGATGGCCGCGAGCTGCACGTCCATCGACGCGCTCTTGAGCAGCTTGGCAATGGCCGCCTTCGCCGCCGCGTTGTCGGCGACCTTCGCGTCCTTCTGGGCGATGCGGACGATGGCCTTCACGGCCTTCTCGTTGGTGTTCGTCTTGAGCTTGGCCTCCTTGTCGCGGCCGGCGCCGGCGAAGGGGTCGATGGTCGAGACGATGGCGTCGACGTGCGAGGCGTCACCGAGCAGGCCGATGAGCTCGACAACAGCGGCGCGCTCGTCGCTGATGGGCTTCTTCAGTTCCTCGACGAGCAGGGGCAGCGACGACGGATCCTTGACCTCCTGCAGGTGCTTCATCGCGGCGTCGCGCTTGCCGGGCTCGGTCTCCTCGAGGAGCTTCTGGGCCCAGTAGGCGCCCTCCTGGCCCGGCTTCGGACCGGAGTCGCAGGCCGAGAGGGAGACGATGGCGAGGACGGCGGCGGCGACGCGCAGGGACCGGAGAGCACGCTTCATGGATGAAACCTCCGGGGGGCGGATCCACCGGCGTCGACAGCGGGTCAATGGGGCGCGCGGCATCGGGATGCACCGAACTGGCCCCGGACGCCTCCGGGGGCTATCTCTGGAGAGGTCCATCCCCGAGGTCCCCATGCGTCGCGTCACCGCGCTTCTGTCCCTCTCGCTCCTGGCGGCGCTCCCGGCCGCCGCGACGACGCCGTCTTTCGTCGAGGCCACCTCGGAGCTCGACGAGGGCAAGCCCGCGTCGTCGATGTGGAACGCCGTCGACGGCAACCCCGCCACCGTCTGGTGCACGAAGGGTCCGCCCGGTCGCATGGAGGCCCTCAACTTCACCTTCGACGAGCCGGTGGTCGTGACGCACCTTGGCATCGTGCTCGCCGGCAAGGACGGCGCCACCGACAAGACCAACAAGCGCCCCCGCGTCGTCTACGTCGCCGATGTCGAGCACCGCGTCGAGGCCCGCTTCAAGGACACGACCGACGGCCAGAGCCTCGAACTCACGCCGCCGGCGAAAGGCACCCGCGTCGTCGTCGAGTTCGAGGACCCCTGGCCCGGCGCCACCGAGGACGCGCCCCTGTGCGTCGCCGAGGTCTCCCTCAAGGGGAAGGGCAAGGAACTCACCGAGGGTCTCGGCGGCAAGGCCCGTGGGGTCAACGCACCGGCCCGCAAGCTGCTGCACCAGTGGCACGACGACATCGCCGCACCCGCGCGCACCCTCATCTTCAACGTCGACGGCACCTTCGTCTATCGCTTCGAGGACCTGCTCGGCGAGGAGAAGCCGGTGAAGCTCCGCGGCAAGTGGAGCGCGACTGCCGGCAGCGTCACCCTCGATGTCGGTGGTAAGAGCTACAAGCTCACGACGCGGCTGACGGCCCTCGACAGCGGCGGTCAGGCCACGACCCTTTTGACGCTGTCGGGCAACGCCCCGCACCCGTCGCTGAACAACGACTTCCACCCCGCCCCGCTCCTGCTGCCCTGAGCTGCCGGTGATTCCCGAGGAGGTCATCACCGAGATCAAGCGCCGCGCCGACATCGGCGCGGTGATCGGTCGTTCGGTGAAGCTCAAGAAGCAGGGCCGGAACCTCATCGGGCTGTGCCCCTTCCACACCGAGAAGTCGCCGTCGTTCAGCGTCCGCCCCGATGAGGGCTACTTCTATTGCTTCGGCTGCCGCGCCGCCGGCGACGTCGTCGAGTTCCTCGTCAAGTCCACCGGCCGCGGCTTCCTCGACGTGCTCACCGAGCTGGCCGCAGAGACCGGCGTCGCCATCCCGCAGCAGACCCTCTCCAGCGAAGAGAGCGCGTTCCAGAAGGAGAAGAAGCGGCTCCTCAAGGTCACCGAGCTCGCCCAGGTCTTCTTCCGCACGCGCCTCACCTCCGACGACGGCCGCCTCGCCCGCGCCTACCTCAAGGACGCGCGCAAGCTCGACGACGCCGCCATCGACGGCTTCGGCCTCGGCTTCGGCGGCAGCTCCGATCGGGGCCTCAAGGAGTTCCTTGTCGGGCAGGGCTTCTCCGCCGACGACGGCGTGAAGGCCGGCGTCCTTGGTCGTGGCGAGCGCGGCGAGTACGACTTCTTCCGCCACCGCATCACGATCCCCATCCGCAACCAGCGCGGCGAGGTCGTCTCCTTCGGTGGCCGCATCTTCGGCGCCGGCGCCGAGCCGCGCACGCTCCCCGATGGCTCGACGCGCACGCCGCCGAAGTACCTCAACGGCACGCAGACGCCGATCTACGACAAGGCCGGCATCCTCTACGGCCTCTTCGAGGCCCAACCCGCGCTCAAGCAGGGCAAGCCCGCCGTCCTCGTCGAGGGCTACTTCGACGCCATCGCCGTGCACCGCGCCGGCCTCGCCACCGCCGTCGCCCCCTGCGGCACGAGCCTCACGCCCCGCCACGTCGAGGAGCTGCAGAAGCGCGTCGGAGAGGGCGGCCGCGTCGTCGTCTGCCTCGACAGCGACCGCGCCGGCCAGGAGGCGGCCCAGAAGGCCATCCTCATGCTGTTGTCGGCGGGCCTCGACGCCGCCTGCGTCGTGCTGCCCGAAAAGGACCCCGACCAGCTCGTGCAGGACGGCCGTGTCGACGAGCTCAAGGGCCTGCTGCTCGGCGCGCCCGGCGCCCTCGAGCTTTTCATCGATCGCGCCCGCGAGAAGGCGAGCGGTGGCATCCAGGCCCGCGTCGCCGCCATCGACGCCCTGCTGCCCTTCCTCGCGGCGCCCTCGCGCGAGCTCGTGCGCAAGGAGGCCATCCGCGCCACGGCCCGGGCCTTCGGTGACGACGAGGCCACCATCGCGAAGGAGGTCGCCGAGAAGGGGCGACGGCTCCTGGGCGCGAAGCTGCGCGGCGACAAGGTGGTCGACACCCGGCGGGCTCCGCCCCCATCGTCGTCGTCGTCGTCGTCGCCGTCGTCGTCGTCCGCGTCGTCGTCGTCCGCCCGTCCCGTCGCGCGGGCCACCCCGGCGTCGCGGGAGCGGCCGGCGCCGGCGCCGCGCGCGCCCCGCCCGGCGGGTCCGCCGCTCAACGACACCGAGGTGCAGCTTGCCAAGATCGTGCTGTGCCATCCGGAACTGGCACCGCGCGTGGCGCTGCTCCTGCCGCACCTCGACAACCTCGAGCTGCGTGGCTTCTCCGGTCGGCTCCTCGACGCCCTCGTGCGCTTCCACGACCTCCCTCCCCGCGAAGCCCTCGCGAAGGTGCCGGTGCGACGTGGGGGGCAGCTGGTGGCCCTCGCCGACCGCGTCCGCCTCGACGGCCCCGATCGGGTCATCGGCCTGGCCACCGCCATCTCGATGGTCGAGGCCATGAGCCGCGACTTCCTCGAGCGGCAGGTGCTCGAGGGGCGCCTCGGGGCGCTGCAGCCGCTGCTGGCCGCCGCCGACGCCGACGACAACCACGAGGAGCGCAAGCGTCTGCTGCACGAGCAGAAGGCGCTGGTGGCTGCGGTGCAGGCCCTCGATCGGCCGACGCCGCCGCTTCTGCCGGTGGTCGAGCGGGTCGTCGCCGCGCTGCCGGCGCCGTCATCGCCGTCGTCGTCGTCGCCGCCGTCGCCGCCGGCACACGGTCATGGGCCGGCGCCTGATGCGCCGCTGGCGCCGGTGGTGCCGCTGCCGACCGCCGCCCGCGCCCCGATCGCGCCCGCCGTCGTCGAGGACCCGCCGTGGGGCGGCGACGATGACGACCCCTGGGCGGTGTGAGACGACCGGGGTGGGATACGCTCCCACCAGTCAGTCGACGGAGAAACAGGTCGTGTGATCCGCCGAAACATCACACATGCCCACCACGACCAACTCCATCACCTCCTCGCAGCGCGTCACCCAGACCCTCGACCGCTTCGCCGACGGCAACGGTCTGATGCGCCGCGGCATGACGGGCCAGGCCGTGATGGACCTCCAGAAGGCGCTGCGCGCCCAGGGCCACCCCATCGCCGCCGACGGCGTCTTTGGCCCCGAGACCGAGCGCGCGGTGAAGAGCTTCCAGCAGCAGCAGGGCCTCATCCGCGACGGCGTCGTCGGCCAGGAGACCGCCGACCGCCTGCGCGACCTCCACCGCGCCGACCGCGGCGACGGCATCGACACCCGCCGCCCGGGCTCCGGCGCCACCCGCGCTCCCACCGAGGGTGAGCGCAACGCCCGCCCCGACGGCACCATCCGCGCCGGCGACCTCCAGCGCCCGGCCCCGGTCCGTACCTCTCAGCCCAGCGGCGGCGACAACCGCACCGCCGTCATCCAGTCGACGAGCAACACCGGTCAGCGCAACCAGATGGCGACGGGCACCATCACCATCAACGGCAACGCCTACCAGTTCCGCTCCGGTGGCCACGGCAAGGGCAACCTCCCCCGCGGCGACTACGAGATCACGCCCCACATGTGGTCGCGCTCGGACCGCTCGATGAACGTCGGCGGCGTCGGCTACTCCTTCGCGATGAGCGACAAGTACGACAGCCGCGTCAACGCCACCCGCACGCTGCTGCGCATCCACCCCGACGGCGGCACCGCCGGCACCCTCGGCTGCATCGGCATCGTCGGCGACGCCGCCACCCAGCGCCGCTTCCTCGCCGACATGCGCGCCGAGCTCCAGCGCAACGGCGGCCGCTTCACCCTCTCGGTGCAGTGAAGTCACGCGGGGAGAGAGACCGACGGAGGAACCGTCGGTCTCTCTCCCTGCATGACTTCACTGGCGCTTCTTTCATGTCGACGCTGAAGCGTCGCCATGCCCGCTGCCGCGCGCTTGTGGCGTGACCTGCGTCTGTCGACGCTGGCGCGTCGCCATGCCTGGTCTCTCCCCGGGTCGAGGTCAGCGGACCGTGAGGCCCCACAGGCCGATGCAGATGGCCTCGGCGACGTCGTCCCCGAGCTTCGTCTTTGGTCGCGGCGCGCCGCTCTCCTCGATGCACTCGCGGGCCAGATCGATGGCGGCGGCCTTGGCGTCGCTGCCGTGCCGTTGCTGCCGCGGCAGCAGCAGGGCCTGCCGCCACGTCTCGGGCGCGACCCGGTGCACGAGGGCGCCGCGCTTCCCGGCGAGCTTGCCCCACAGGTCCGCCAGGTGCCGATCCCCCTCGACGACGAGGGTCGCGAGGGGCGCGGCGTCATCGAGCACGCGGGGGATCGCCGCCTTGAGGATGCCCATCGAGCCGAAGTGCTGCGAGCGATACCAGCGCAGCCGCGGTCGGCTGCCGAGGTCGAAGCAGGCAAAGCCGGCCCGCAGGCCGAGGTCGATGGCCAGCAGGGACGGTGGCGCGTCGCTCATGACGTCGTCGCGGCCGGTGTGGTCGTCGCGATGCGCGGTGAGCTGCCGACGGCGAGCTTGAGGGCGTCGACGACGCCGAGGGACAGCAGGCTGCGCGCGCCGGTGTTGACCGCGAGCAGGCGCGAGAACAGCGCCGGGTCCTTCGCGAGGCGGGCGATGGCGCGCTTCGCGAAGAACGGATGGCGCGCGAGCTCGACGAGGCCCATCGTCAACAGCGCGTGGTCGCGGAAGGCCCGGGCCCGGGCCCGGCCGTAGCCTGCGAAGGCGTCGTCGACGTCGCCGCCGGCGAGGATGGCGCGGATGGCGTCGCTCGCCAGGGCGGCCGTGTGCAGCGCGAGGCTCATCCCCTCACCGGTGATCGCGTCGACGTAGCCGGCGGCGTCGCCGATGAGGACGGCTCGCCCCCGCCAGACGGCCCGACTCTTCACCCGCAGCGGACCACAGGCGAGGGCCTCGTCGATCGGCGCGGCCCCCGCGAGGCGCGCGGCGAGGGGCGCGCAGCCGTCGATGAGGGCGCGCAGCCGATCGCCCGGCGGGCCGCTGCCGGCGCTCATGAGGGGCTTCTCGACTAGCGCAGCCACGCCGACGACGCCGGGCTCGCACGGGGTGACGTAGAGCTCGTGCCCGCCGCCGACGTGGACCTCGACACGATCCGGCAGCGGCGTCCCCTCGACGACGCGGAAGTGCTGGCGCAGCGCGTAGCGGGCCTTCTTCGCCGTGCCGCCGTCGAGGCCGAGCCGATGACGCACGAGGGAGCGGGGGCCGTCGGCGCCGACGACGACGCGGGCCCGCAGGCGGGTGCCGTCCTTCAAGGTCACCGTGCCGCCGCCGTCGTCGACGACGACGTCGTCGACGCTGCCCTGGATGAGGCGGGCGCCGGCGGCCTGGGCGCGCTGGCGCACGGCGAGGTCGAGGTGACGACGTCGCACGCCACGACCCACGCCGCCGCCCTCGAAGTCGCCGCGGGCGACGACGCCGTGGCAGTGGTAGAGGATGCCCTTGAAGGGCTGGCCGCCGCAGGCCTCGGCGATGTCGCCACAGCCGAGCTGCTCAAGCAGGGCGAGGCCATGGGGCAGGAGGCCCTCGCCGCACGGCTTGTCGCGGGGGAAGTCGGCCTTGTCGACGACGACGACGGAGACGCCGCCGCGGGCGAGGTCGAGGGCGCAGGCGGCGCCGGCGAGGCCACCGCCCACCACGACCACGTCGGCATCGAACGCAGCGCTCATGGCTGCTTGGATGCCACGGCCGGGGTGGGGATGCATCCGGGATCGGGTCAGGGCCGGGCGACGACCACCGTGGTGTCGCCGACGATGACGAGGTCGGTGCCGCCGTCGCCGTCGATGGCGACCACGTCGTTGGGGTTCAGCAGCGGGGCGCCCTCGAGAGCGACCCGGCTGCCGGCCGGCAATGCCCCGGACAGAAACGGGTCACCGACGACGAAGCGGCTGCTGCGGCTGGCGACGTCGACGCGGCGGATGGTCTGGCCACCGGTCTCGGCGACGTAGAGCACCGGGGCGCCGTCCTCGAGCCGGGCGTCGAGCCCCGCCGGGAAGTTCAGCAGCGCCACGTCGGCGTCGCCGTCGGCGGAGCCCTGGAAGCCGGCGGTGCCGAGAAACGGCGTCGTTGCGCCACCGGCGAGCTCGACCTCGACGATCGTGTGGCCCTCGTTCTCGGCCACGAACACGCGCCCGTCGACGACGGCGACACCGACCGGGAAGGCAAGGCCGGTGGCCACCGGGGTGACGGTGCCGTCGCCGAGGGCGACGAGCGACACCCGGCCGGCGGCGGCCTCGACGACGACGGCGCGGTCGGCATCGAAGGTCGCGACCTCCCAGGGGTCGTCGAGGCCGGTGGCGACCGTGGCGACGGTGTCGGTGGCGACGTCGAGCCGACGCAGGGTGCCGGCGGCGTTGTCGACGATGAGCAGGTCGCCGTCGGTGGCGCGGGCGAGGCCGGCGGGGAACTCGAGGCGGGCGTCCGCCCGCGGGCCGTCGGTCGTGCCCGGGAAGTCGGGATGGCCCATCAGCGTCGTCACCGCCCCCGTGGCGAGGTCGATCTGGCGCACGGCGGCGTTGGCGGCGTCGCTCACGAGCACGGCGCCATTGGTGTCGTCGACGACGACGCAGGCGGGCAGGGCGAAGCGGGCCCCGGTGCCCTCGCCGTCGGCGTAGCCCACCGGCTGCCGCGGCCCGGCGACGTGCGTGAGCCCGCCGTCGCGGCCGATGCGGACGATGGCGCCATCGAGGTCGGCGGCCAGCACGCCGTCGCCGTCTTGCAGGAAGGGCGCGAAGAAGCCGGCCCCGGTCGCGATGGTGGCGATGGTGCTGGCGTCGAGATCGATGGCCCGCACGGCGCCGTCGAAGCCGGCCACCAGCAGCGTCCGGCCGACCAGGGCGAGGGCCTGGGGGCTGTCGAGGGTCGCGGTGGCGAGGTCGCCGTCGGTACCGCCGGCCACGCCCGCCCGCCCGGCCACGAGGTTCACGAGGCCGCTGTCGACGTCGACGCTCTTGATGGTGTGGTTGAAGGTGTCGGCCACGAAGAGCAGGTCGCCGTCGAGGGCCATGCCGCCGGGGCCGTCGAGGCCCGAGGCCAGCGTGACCGTGAAGCCGCCGTCGACGTCGACGACGCGGATGCTGTTGTTGGCGCGGTCGGCGATGAAGACGCGGCCGTCGCTCCCGACCTCGACGTCGTGAAAGAGGAAGCCGAAGCGGGCGTCGGCGAGGAGGTCGTCGTCGTCGCCGGGGGTGCTGCAGTCGCCGGCGACCGTCGTCACCGTGCCGCTGCCGAGCTCGGCGCGTCGCAGGCAGGGACCATCGCCGAACCACACGACGTCGGCGTCGCGCGGATCCACCGCGATCCCCCGCGGGCCGTTGAAGCGGGTCTCGCCGCAGCTGCCGTCGACAGCGCCGAGGTCGAGGGGGAAGCCGGCGAGGGTCGTCATCGTGCCTGCGGCGACGTCGAGGCCGCGCAGCGTGCCGTTGAAGATGTCGGTCAGCACGACCGTGCCATCGCCGGCGCGGGCGAGGCCGCCGACGCCGTTGCTGCGGGCGAAGGGTCCGTCTGCGTAGCCGGAGCCGCCCTCACCGGCGAGCACGACGAGGACGCCGTGGGCGTCGGTGCTCGTCGTCGGCGTGATGGTCCGGGCGGCACAGCGCGCGGGCGGCGGCGGCTCCGGCGTGGGGCCCGGGCACGCCGACGCACCGGCGACGAGGAGGGGGAGGATCGAGCGAGGGGCGCGCATGCTGGAGGTGTGTGTCGTCCGGCACCGTCCCGCAAGGCGGCGCGCTTGCGGTGCGCCGATGATCCCGGCGACCCTCCCGCCACACCGGAGGCATCACGATGGCGACCCGCAAGACCCCCCCGACCCCCACCACCGCCCGTCGGGCCCCGGCGACGACGCGGTCGGCCCCGGCCAGCCGCGCGCCCGCCGCCCGCACGACGGCGACGACGAAGAAGGCCGCGAAGAAGCCGGCCAAGAAGGTCGCGAAGACCGCGACGAAGAAGGCCGCGAAGAAGGTCGCGAAGAAGGTGGCGGCGAAGAAGGTCGCGGTGAAGAAGACGGCGTCGGCGGCAAAGGCCGCGTCCGCCGCCGTGGCCGGCAAGCTCGTCAACCACGTGGCCTTCGTCGTCGACCGCTCCGGCTCGATGTCGTCGCTCGCGAAGAAGGTCGTCGACGTCTTCAACGCCCAGCTGCAGGCGGTGAAGGAGAACGCCAAGACCTCGGGGCAGGAGAGCTTCGTCAGCTACTACACATTCCACAGCCGGGTCGACGCGCCGAAGTTCTTCGCCAAGCCCGTGGCGAAGGTGCCGAAGCTGACGAAGCTCTCGTGCACCGGCCTCACCGCGCTCTACGACGCCACCGGCCAGGCCATCGTCGATCTCGAGGGCGTGAAGGGCGCGAAGCAGGACAACGTCTCCTTCCTCGTCGTCATCCTCACCGACGGCCATGAGAACGCGTCGAAGAAGTACAAGTCGAAGATCAAGTCCATGATCGCGTCGGCGCAGAAGACCGGCCGCTGGACCTTCGCCTTCCTCGTCCCCAAGGGCGGCGCCTCGGTGCTGAAGAAGTTCGGCATCCCCGACGGCAACATCCAGGTATGGAACACGACCGCCAAGGGCGTGGCCGACCTCGGCAAGTCCATGCGCCGTGGCCTCGACACCTTCTACGCGGCCCGCGGCCAGGGGCAGCGCGCCGTGAAGGGCGTGTTCACGACGAACCTCAAGGGGCTCACGGCCCAGCAGGTGAGCGCGGCCCTCGTCGACGAGAAGAAGGCATTCAAGCGCTTCAAGGTCGAGGCCGACGTCGACATCCAGTCCTTCGTGAACGCCCAGCTCAAGGGCAAGGGCACCTACACGAAGGGCCACGGCTTCTACGAGCTCACGAAGCCCGAGACCGTGCAGGCCGCCAAGGACATCGCCATCGTCGACAAGAAGGGCGCGGTCTTCACGGGCCCGGCGGCGCGCGACCTGCTCGGCCTGCCGAAGGGGGCCTCCTGCAAGGTGAAGCCCGGCGACCACGGCGACTTCAAGATCTTCATCGCCTCGACGTCGCTGAACCGCAAGCTCGTGAAGGGCACCGAGCTGCTCTACCGGACCTGAGCGTCGTCGACGACGCGTCGTCGTCGCCATCGTCATCATCGTGGGCCCGAACGTCGTCGTGACGCTCGGGCCCGCGTCTTCTTCAGGCCTGCTCGTCGGTGTCGGCGGCGGCCAGCAGCGCGAAGGCCGCCTGCAGCGGATGACCACCGCGCGTCTCGAGGGCGCGGCGCAGCTCGTCGTCGTCGTGCCCCTGCAGGAACGCGGCGAGGCGGGCGCGCAGCTCGGTGCGCCGCGCCGGCAAGAACAACGGGTCGTCGTCGCGGGCCTCGTCGCCGTTGTCGCTGTCGACGCCGTCGTCGTCGTTTTCGGCCGCCGGCGGCGCTGTCGCCGTGAGCCGCAGCAGGTGGGCCGCGGGCAGGGCGTTGAGGGTGGCGGCCGCCGTGGCCCAGCCCCGGCGCGCCTGCCACAGGGCGAAGCGCAGCCGCGCGACGTCATCGACGACGACCGGGCGCGCGCTCAGGGCGAGCAGGGCGCCTGTCTCACCGGCGACGCGACAGGCCTTCGCCTCGAGGTCGGGCCGCGCCGGCTCTCCGCCCACCTCGACGAAGACATGGCGTCGGGCGCAGGCGTGCAGGATGGCGCGGAGGTCGAGGTCGGCGCCGGTGGCGTCGTCGGGCAGGTGCCGGCCCTGGACGCGGGCGAGCCCGTGCAGCTGCCCGCCCTGCACGGCGGTGACGACGCGGGCCGTCGCGTCGTCGCGCGCCTGGCCCGGCACCGGGGTGGCGTCGCCGACGACGAGGAAGCCGGCGCTGCGGAAGGCGGCGGCGTCGACGCGGCCGTCCTCGGTGAGCGCCACCTCGACGGCGGGCCAGATGACGAGGCCGGTGTCGCGCGCGACGCGGGCGGCGTCACGGCGGAAGCGGCGGCGGCTGTCGTCGTCGGGGATATCGACGGCGGGCCGCAGCCAGAAGGCCCATTGGCGGCCCGCGCGGGCGAGGGCGTGGCCGATGGTGGTGGCGTCGGCGCGGGTGCGCGCGCGCAGGCCGGGCTCACCGAGGAGGTCCCGGTCGTCGACGAGGCGGGGCAGGCGGCCGGCGAGGGCCGCGTCGAGCTCGCCGTCGCCCTCACGCAGCTCCGGCGGGATGAAGGGCAGGCCGAGAGCGGCGAAGATGTCGGCCTCGTCGGTGCCGGGCGTGATCCGCTTCGCGATCTTGCGGTTCTCCTCGCCACGGCCCCGACCGCGCAGCTTGCGTTCCCACACGCCGAGCTCGGAGAGGGCGAGCTTTGCGGCGTTGGCCCGCACCCGCAGGGCGATGTTGTGGGCCTTGCTTCCGGTGAAGTAGTGCAGGCCGGCGCCCCAGTTCTCGACGGGGACGAGGCGCAGATCGGCCTGCACGCCGTTTGGCTCGAGGATCACCGACGCGCGCGCGTCGCCGCTCATCAGCACCTCCCGCACGTCGGGGAAGCGTACGAAGCGCGCCGACGACGACAGCGGCGCCGTCGACGCCACCAGCACGTCGAGGTCGCCCACGGTCTCTTTGCGGCGTCGGGCCGAGCCCGTCTGCTCGGCGCGGATCGTGTGCGGGTCGTCGAGCATCCAGGCCACGAGGGCGTCGCCGACGGCGAGGGCGTCTTGCAGCAGCAGTCGCGGCGGCGGCGCCGCGGTGCGGGTCTCGAGGTCGCGCAGCACCCGCTCGACGGTGAGGGGGCCGATGCCGGGCACCTGCGCCAGCAGGCCGGAGCGGGCGGCGAGCTCCAGCTGGGCGAGGTTCGTGACACCGAGGTGCTCATGGGCGAGGCGCACATGGCGCGGGCCGAGGCCCCGCAGCGTGAGGAGCTCGCGCAGCCCGCGGGGCAGGCGCTGCAGCAGCTTCTGGTGCTCGGTGCAGGTGCCGGTCCGCAGGATCTCCTGGATGCGCTCGACGGAGCCCTCGCCGAGGCCGCGGACGCCCTTGAGCTGGCCGAGGCGGATCATGTCCGGCAGCGGCGTGCGCAACATCTCGATGACCCGCGCGGTGTTCTTGAAGGCACGGGACCGATAGGGGTCGCCGCCGACGATGCTCAGCAGATCGCCCATCTCGGCGAACACGGCGGCCACGGCGGCATTGTCCACGGCCGCAGTGTCGTCGCCACCGTGGTCATGCTCCAGAAACAAGACGGGTGCGACAAGGTCGCACCCGCCGGTAACCGCTGCCTGTCGAGAGCCCGAACTCAGGCGAGGACTTCGCTCACCACAGACGAAGACGCCGACGTCCCGGTGCCGATGCTGGTGCGGTTGCTGCCCATCGCCCGCAGGATCGTGACGAGCACATCCGACGTGTTCTTGCGGATGAGCGAGGGCCCCCGGACGTGGATGCCCGGGAAGCGCATCGCCCCACCGGCACGACCAGCGAGGAGGATGGGATAATCGTCGACGGAGTGCGTGAGACCCTCAGCGAGGTCGGACGTCGCCAACAGCAGCGAGTTGTCGAGGACGTTGCCGGCGCCCTCGGGCATCGCCCGAAGCTTCTGCAGCATCGACGAGAAGCACTCCATCGTGAAGACCGTGGCGTCGTGGACCTTGTTCTGGGCCTCGGTGCTGCCGTCGTGGGTGAGATCGTGATGGCCAGCGCCCGTGCCCGGGAACACCGTGAAGCCGACAGACCCCGTGAACTGCACCGTCGCGATCTGGCGAATGTCGCAGGCGAAGGCCATCGCCATGAGGTCGGCGTGCAGGTCGCAGATGGTGCGCAGGTCGCCCGTGGTCACCGTGACAGGCTCGGGGATCTCGCAGGCGCCGACGAGCTCGGGCGGCAGGGCGGCGATGCGGGCCCGCAGCTCGGAGATGCCGGTGAGGTGGGCGTCGAGGCGCTGCCGATCCGACGACGAGAGCCGCGGCTTGAGCGCGTCGATATCGTCCTTCACGAGGTCGAGGATGCTCGCGCGCAGGGCGTTCTTCGGGTCGGTGCTGCCGGGCGTCTCGAAGGAGCCGAACAGCTGCTGGTACACCGCCGCCGGCGAGCGCGTCGGCGTCTGCGGCTCATCGGGGCCCTTGTGCGAGATGAACTGCAGCGTCGGGCCCTCGCCGGTCACGATCTCCGGCGCCACCTGCAGGTTGAGCACGGGCTTGCTGGCGCCGACGTTGAGGTCGCCGTGGAGGATCTGATCGATCGAGGGCCCGCCGAACTTCGATGAGTAGTTGGAGTTCGGGTGCGGCAGCTCGATGAACTCGCGGCCCGAGAGCATGCCGCTGACGCCGTCGTGGTGACCGCGGGGGCCGGCGGCCCGCACCTTGAAGTTGCTGATCACGTTGACGTAGTCGCGCACCGGCGAGAGAGGCTGCAGCTCCGGCGAGAGCGGGTAGTTGGGCCCCGTCGCCGACGGATTCCACCGGTCGAGCCGCACGCCGTTGCCCCAGAAGAACACGCCGAAGCGCTTCGGCAGGGCGCGCCCCTGGGCGAGGGCCGTGCCGTGCCGGTCGAGCATGGCCTCGAGGACGGGCAGGGCGAGCATCGCGCCGCCGACGCCGCGCAGGAAGGTTCGACGCTTGAGGGTGGTGCGACGCATGTCAGTTCTCCTCGCCGTCGGTGGCGGACGTGCTGGCCGTGAGCGAGACCATCGAGAAGGCATCGGAGGCAACGAGCTCGACGAGCGCCTCCTGCAGCCGGAGCCCGGACGAGAACAGGGCGGTGTCGACGTCGTAGAGCACGACCTCCTGGGCCTGGCCCTCGATCGTGCCGGTGCCGTGGCGGTAGAGGCCGCGCACGAGGCAGCTCGCCATGTCGCTGCGGTTCTTCAGCAGGTCCATGAAGCCCGCGGCATCGTCGGCGGCGGCGCCGTCGAGCTCGCCGGAGCTGTCGATGGGCAGGCCGTTCTCGTGCGTGCGGTGGCGACCGAACTGGTCGAAGGCTTCGAGCGCGAAGCCCAACGGGTCCATCGTCTCGTGGCAGGCGGCGCAGCGGGGCTCGGTCATGTGCAGCGCGATGCGGTCCCGCGTCGTCTGCGGCAGGTGCGAGTCGCCGACCTCCTCGGGCAGGGTCGTCTCGACGTCGTTGGGCGCCGCCGGCACCGAGGCGCACAGCAGGTTCTCGCGGATGAACTTGCCGCGCAGCGTCGGCGACGAGCGGTTGAGGTGTGCGAAGCGGGTGAGGAAGGCGCCGCGGGTCAGCAGGCCGGCACGGCCCTCGTGGGCGGGCGTCTGCACCCGCGCGAAGTTCACGCCCGAGCCGGGCAGGGCGTAGCCGTAGTAGGCGGCGAGCTCGTCGTTCACAAACGTCGTCGTCGTCGTGAAGAGTTCGCGCACGTCGGCGTCGCGATCCCAGACGATGTCGTCGATGAGGCGAAGGCTCTCCTCGACCATCGCGCTGCGCACCGTCGGCGTCAGCGCCGGGTCGGGGCGGTTCAGCGTGTCGAAGGTGAGCAGCTGCAGGCGCTCCTTGAAGGCGTTGCGCAGGGCGGCGCGGGCCTCGGGGCGGGCCATCAGCTCGCGGGCCACCGCGCGCAGCGCCGACGGCGACGACAGCTGACCGCTCTCGGCGGCGGTGAGCAGGTCGTCGTCGGGCGGCGCGTCGGTGAGGAAGAACGACAGGCGCGTCGCGAGCTCCGGGCCCGTGAGGCGGCGCCCGTCCTCCGGCTGCGTCGGCTCGCCGAGCTCGACGATGTAGAGGAAGTGCGGGCTCTGCAGCAGCGCGAGCAGCAGGTACTCGAGGCCCTTGTCGAAGGTGCTGGGAACGAGGCCCAGGTAGGCGTCGGCGGCGGCGACGGCGATGGCGCTGTAGCGGTCGACCTCGCTCTCGCCGAGGGGACGACGGAAGGCGCGGCGGCCGAGGGTGCGCGTGATCTGCTCGAAGCAGGCCGGGGTCGCCTGCTGACAGATGGCCCGCGCCGGCGACGTGGGGTCGACGCTGGCAGCGGCGGCGATGGCGACGGCGCTCGCCTCGTAGGCGTCGACGCCGTTGCCCGACAGCGCGAGCTCGGCGGCGCCGACGGCGAAGAAGCCGTTGAGCGGCACATCGGTCGGGGGCAGGGCGACGCTGGCGCCGACCTCGCCGACGAGGGCGCGCACGGCGTTCTCGTACTGGCCATCGAGGAGGCGTCGGACGCGGGCCGGACCGGCGGCGAACGGCACGTCGGGGCGCGGGTTCCTGGGCGTCAGGCCCGGCACCTCGGGCTCCGTCGGCAGGGGCAGCGTCGGGTCGTCGCCATCGATCGGATCGGGGGCGGTGCCGGTCGGGTCACCACAGGCGGCGGCGAGCATCAGCGCGAAACCCGCAGAGCAGATCCGTGACTTCATGTGGGTCATCATCCGACCACCCTCCTGATCCGGTCATCCCCCGGATGACGGATGTGAGTGTGTTTCACACATGCCGCGATGCGCAACCGGGCGCCGCCGCAGCCACAAGCGGGGCGCACGGTCCGGCCACCTGGTCGCGGTTTCGGTGCAACCGGTCGGCCGGAGGCCGACAGATTTCGGGCGCCTGCGTCCGAAATCAACAAGAGCCTGAATTCATCAGCGCCAGCTGATGAACATGTATTCAAATTCCCGACACGCGAAGCGTGTCGAGGAATTCATCAGCGCCAGCTGATGAACATGTATTCAAATTCCCGACACGCGAAGCGTGTCGAGGAATTTCCGGAACATCCGGGAAATTCAGATCGTCACGCCCGGGATCTTCACGCCCCGCTCCTTCGCGGTGGCGACGGCCTCGTCGTAGCCGGCGTCGACGTGGCGCAGCACGCCCATCGCCGGGTCGCTCGTGAGGACGCGCTCGATGCGGCGGGCGGCCTCGTCGGTGCCGTCGGCGACGATGACCTGGCCGGCGTGCAGCGACCAGCCCATGCCGACGCCGCCGCCGTGGTGGAACGAGACCCACGAGGCGCCGTTCACGGCGTTGACGAGGGCGTTGAGGATCGGCCAGTCGGCGACGGCGTCGGTGCCGTCCTTCATGCCCTCGGTCTCGCGGTTCGGCGACGTCACCGAGCCGCAGTCGAGGTGATCGCGGCCGATCACGATGGGCGCCTTCACCTTGCCGGTGCGCACGAGCTCGTTGAACGCGAGGCCGGCCTTGTGGCGCTCGCCGTAGCCGAGCCAACAGATGCGCGCCGGCAGCCCCTGGAAGGCCACCTTCTCGCGGGCCATCTCGATCCAGCGCCGCAGGCTCGCCTTCTCGGGGAAGAGCTTCAGCACCGCCTCGTCGGTGGCGGCGATGTCGGCCGGGTCACCCGAGAGGGCCACCCAGCGGAAAGGCCCCATGCCCTCGCAGAACAGCGGCCGGATGTAGGCCGGCACGAAGCCCTTGATGTCGAAGGCGCGGGCGCAGCCGGCGGTGCGGGCCTCGGCGCGGATGTTGTTGCCGTAGTCGAAGACCGGCACGCCCTCGTCGAGCCACGCGAGCATGGCGTCGAGCTGGTGCTTCATGCTCACGCGGGCGTGCTCGACGACGGTCTGCGGCTCGCTCTGGCGCAGGCCCGCCGCCGTCGCCATCGTCATGTCCTCGGGGAGGTAGCCGTAGCGCGGATCGTGCGCCGACGTCTGGTCGGTGACGAGGTCGGGGCGGAAGCCCATCGCCCGCAGCTGCGGGTGCGTGACGGCGGCGTTGCCGACGACGCCGACGGACAGGGCCCGGCCCTCGGCCTTCGCCTGCTCGCAGAGCTTCACGGCTTCTTCGAGAGATGGCGTGATGACGTCGAGGTAGCGGGTCTCGATGCGGCGCTGCAGCCGCGAGAGGTCCACGTCGACGATGAGGCAGACGCCGCCGCACATCGTCACGGCGAGGGGCTGCGCGCCGCCCATGCCGCCGCACCCGGCGGTGAGCACGATCTTGCCCTTGAGGCTGCCGTCGTCGTCGCCACCGACGCGGCCGAAGTGGGTGCGGGCCGCCTGGGCGAAGGTCTCGTAGGTGCCCTGCAGGATGCCCTGCGTGCCGATGTAGATCCACGAGCCGGCCGTCATCTGGCCGTACATCATGAGGCCCTTCTTCTCGAGCTCGTCGAAGTGCTCCCACGTCGCGTACTTGCCGACGAGGTTCGAGTTCGCGAGCAGCACCCGCGGCGCGTCCTTGTGGGTGCGCAGCACGCCCACCGGCTTGCCCGACTGCACGAGGAGGGTCTCGTCCTCGGCGAGGTTCTGCAGCGTCGACACGATGCGATCGAAGCTCGGCCAGTCGCGCGCCGCCTTGCCGCGGCCGCCGTAGACGACGAGGTCTTGCGGCCGCTCGGCGACGTCGGGGTCGAGGTTGTTCATCAGCATGCGGAGGGCCGCCTCCTGCACCCAGCCCTTGCAGCTGAGGGTGGAGCCGGTGGGAGCCTTGATGATCCGGTCGTTCGACATGGCGCCCCGCATAGCGAAACCCCGGGCGACTGGCACCCGGGATGCGGCGGGCCGCCTCCCCGCTGGTAGGCTGCCCCCGTGCACCGCGTTGTCCAACTCGCCCCCATGGCCCTCACCCTCCTGCTCGCTGCCGCCGCCTGCGAGGTCGACGGCGCCGGCGGTGACGTCGACGCCGGCCCCGGTCCGATCGAGTGCTTCCACGGCGACGAGGGCCAGCAGCCCGAGGGCGAGCTCGTGTTCCTCGATGAGAACTTCCAGCTGCAGGACCTCGCACCCGGCCAGGCCGTCCCGCTGCTGCTGCCGCCGCAGGGCGGCAAGGTCGCCTTCATCGGCGCCCGGCTGAAGAACATGGACCTCTGCTCGCTGCAGGCCAACGGCGGCGTCTTCGACGACTGCCCGGCGCAGCCCCGCATCATCGGCCGCGAGGGCCGCGGCATCCAGATGGTGGTGAACGACGCCACCGGCTTCGCCGAGCCCGCCGACCCGACGACCATCAACAACTACGTGAACGTCCCCCTGTGCGGGAACTTCACGTCGTCGCGCGACATCGACGGGGAGCCCTACCGCGTCGAGATCCGCATCTCCGATCGCGCCCGCCGCTCCCTCGTGCTCGAGGCCGACATCACCCCGTTTTGCGCCGGTACGCCGGGCGGCGAGGACGGCGTCTTTGCCCAGTGCACCTGCGAGTGCGACGCCGACTTCGACTTCGACGCCGCCTGCGAAGACGTCATCGTCGACGACGACCGCCCCGCCGGGACCTGTCCGGCCGCCGCCGACGGCGACCCGGTGCCGGTGTGCACGCCGGCCTGCGACGCCGCCCGCGTCTGCGCAGAGACGGCCGAGCCCGGCGTCGGCGTGTGCCGCTGATTTCTCGAGGAGTCCGGACATGGCGGAGGAACCGCCACGTCCGGACTCCTCGAGAAAATTCAGGTGCGTATTGATTTCGGGCGCTTGCGCCCGAAATCGCCGCTGTCGCGCTCCGAGCGCCCGCCTTTCGCGCGCCCGCCGCGATGCTCACCTGCCGGGGGCGCCGGGCGCGAGCTCGAGGACGGTGACGCGGCCGTCGCTGGCCTCGTAGCGGGCGGTGACCTTCGTGACGCCGCCGCTGTCCTGCATCAGCATCATCGGCACCATCCGGAACATC
>Ga0172373_10000181_pt1 | contig 96176 bp, 76 predicted proteins | sample Lak10m_2_FD_114546 | JGI IMG/M metagenome (GOLD analysis project Ga0172373, IMG submission 114546) | Freshwater microbial communities from Kabuno Bay, South-Kivu, Congo - kab_092012_10m | ecosystem: Environmental > Aquatic > Freshwater > Lake | place: Democratic Republic of the Congo...
AATTATTGGTCTGAATTATTGGTCTGAATTATTGGTCTGAATTATTGGTCTGAATTATTGGTCATAATTAGGTTTAATATCTGAAAATCCCAAAGCTTTCATAACTGCTTCAGGGAATTTATCTAATTTGATTCTCACATTAATAAATCCATATTTCTTATTTTCATTTACAAACTCGAATAACTTATTACTTTTCAATGAATAATTCCAATCATCATGTGTGACTTGTTGGATTACATATTTAATATTTATTTTGTCTAATGACTGTGATATTTCTTTTAATAATAATGTCAATTCAACTGGTGAATGATTCCCAATATTCATTGTATTAATTAATGCCTCATTGTGTAATGGATCTATCTCCATAATAATGGAATGTGTTTTCAATTTACTCACAAATTCCATTTTGATATATCCATCTGTATTTTTTTCAGAACTTTTTGCCTCAATTTCAGTCCCTGTTTTAGTATTAGATTTAGTTTCTGTTTTAGTATTAGATTTAGTTTCTGTTTTAGTATTAGATTTAGTTTCTGAATTATAAATAATTTCCATAAGTTTGGAATCAGATCTGACGAAATTATCATAATATTTCTGTGTGTCATTATTACTTTGAATATTATTTGCAATTCGTAACATTGCTTCATTGACATTATAATGATATTTCATTAGTTGTTCATTATTGGCAGTATTAGGATCATTAGAATTATCATTAATCCATACTTTTTTGAAATCTTCAATATTGACAAATGATGACTCATTTCCTTGGTAATCATCAGATTCAGTGTCAGAATCAGAGTTAGAGAATGTATTTTGGTTATTAGTATTAGTTGTCGTCATATTTTTGGAGATAATGATAATATATACAATATATACAATATAATTCACTTATTAAAGTTCAATTTTTTAATATGTGCAAAATGACTAAGTATAAATATATGTATCTAATGTTAAGACAGAATATTAGATATGAGTGATATCGGTATTGCATCATTAATCAACAAATCCCCTCAAGAAATAGAAAAATATGTTAATATGTTCATTAAATCATCATTGAACTTAAGATATGGCATTATCGAAAATACAGATTATTCTGAATGTATGATTGGTATCATTAGAGATACATATATGTGTAATTTATTGATGAGATATATTGGTCTAATGATGTTATTATCAAATGATACATTTTGGATAGATCTAGATAACAAAATAACTTCATATATTGCCAACTATTACAACAATTCCAAATTTAAACAAAAACAAATCGAATTATATAATCATTATTACCAAAAATATCAAAAGAATAAAACTGATTATGATTATTGCAGATTTTTAGACAAAATGATAAACAAATCGGACACAATTAAATTGTCAGAAATAAAGAAATACATATCTATGTATGAAAATAGGATCTTGAATTTATTAAGAATAGATCCTGTTATGCGTATCCCTAAAAAATACTTCACAACTATCCCCAAACAATTTGAAATGGATTCTGATAAAGATAAAATGATTATCCCACTTACTGAAGAAAATTATCATTATTTATTAGATATTATTGACGATATTGACATTAGACACCAAATCGAAAATCAATATAATTCTAGATCTGAAACAGTTATGAATGATTTGTCAAAATTGATCATATTAAGACATAAATATGCAAATGAATTAGGTTATGAATCATATTACAAATATATTAATCGTGGAAAGCATGATAATTCTGAAACTATCAAAGAACTTATTACAGAATTAAATAAATCACTTGATGAAAATACAAGTTCTGAAGTCAATTCAGTTTATGAATTCATCAAGAAAATAAATAAGAATATTCCATATCTATCACAATCCGATATACTTAAATATGTCAGATATTCGAAATCTGAAATACAATTCAATTTAGATGATGTAATTGATGTATTGTTTAGAGTTATTGAGACATATTTTGATTTGAAAATTACTAAATCAAATTGCAAATCATGGACAGATGATATGTCAGTATATGAATTATATGATAATACAACAAATGATCTTCTTGGCAGATTGTATGTCGATATTAAATATAATCAAAAAAGAATCAAGAATGTGTCTGAACCTATATCTATAATATTGACTGATAGAATGTTGATAGGAGATTCTAATAAACAATTTACAGTTGCTGAAGTAGCATTATTAGGTAATTATAATCAACAAATAGATTTCGATAATATCAAAAAAATATTTAGAGAGATGGGATATGCATTAACAGGTTTATGTTATAATTCACGTGTAGGATTGCTTAATAATGATGAAGAGTTTTCTAATTTTATGCCACATTTAATGGAATATATCCTTTGGGATAAAGATACAATTACTCTACTCATTAATAGTGCCAAAAAATATAACAAAAATATTGATCATTCATTCTTTGATCAGATCCAAAATTACCGATTCATCGATATCTCATATAATCTCAAATTACGTTGCGTTAGTTCCAAATTCGACCATTTAATACATAATTCACCATCTCTAATTAAATTATATTCTACATCTGAAAGAGAACACAAAAGTGCAAAACCAGAAATAATAAAAACATATATGATGATTTATAAAGAGGCATTTGGATGTGTTGAAAATTATCATATAACAGATATCAAATATATTGATCCATCAACAATAGTGCAGATTGCAAATGGATCACAAGGAGTATTGTATTCTAATTTAATGAATGAAATATTCTCATATGGAAGTTATTGGATTATTAAAAACAAAAAAGATAAAGATTTCCGTAAGATTGTTTTGAGTAATTCTATTGAAAATTACCGTGATCTAGTCAGAAAATACATATCCAAATTAGATGATAATAGTTTCCATCTTTATATGAAAAATGTTATTAATCATTATCCTAGTGATCATAAAGAAAATAAAGAACATAATAAACCTGTATTCAATGATAGTTTTGATGATGATTTTTTCATCAACAACACAATTAATATTGATCAAAATAATATTGTCGTCAAAAATAAATCCCCTAAAAAAATTATTAATATTGAAAATGACGATAAGGAAGAAATAATAGAAATCATCAGAAAATAATTATTTTAATAATCTTTCAATCACAATATCTTTAATGTTTATATTATGATTTAGATTATTTGGATTATTTGTTAGTTCATTTTTCACTTCATTATATATTTTTGTCACTTCTTCTTTATTAAAACCAATTTTCACTATTTCATCTATTACTTGATCATCTTGATTATTTTGATTATTTTGATTATTATTAGTTCCAGCAATTTGTAATGATATGTTCTTTCCAGTTTTCATTCCTTCTGTGATATATTGAATATTATCTAATATCTGCCTAATTACATTGTCCATTACAGGGTTTTTTAATATTTCATATACAAGTTGATTATATTCATTATCATACATCTGTTTCGTTTGTGTATTTGTTCTTATAAAGTTCAAAAATGTTACCATACTTGCCTTTACATCATTATATGAATATTTCTTCATTTCTTTCTCATCGATTTCTGCCTTTGATTGAATTATTGTCTTTGTATTAATGTTAATATTAGTATCAATATTAGTACCATTCTTAGTTTCTGACTTATCAGTTTTATCAGTAGTAGATGGTGTCATTTTTACAATAATACACAATATTGTTGATCCATTTTCAATTGTATTGTAATTTGCAGATGTCAATGTCTTTCCTTGACATAAAAACTTCACTGTCTTATTCTCTTCTAGATTAATTGTCTTCATTACTTTGCAACAGAAATCAGAAAAATCATTATCATCTTCCATATTAATTATTCCATAATCTTCATTAAATGTTTTGATATGAAATTGTTTCATTCTCGTTCTTCTGATCTTCTGTATAAAAAATATCTTTATGTCTTTTATTAAATAAATGCCGAAACATTTTTGTATTTCTTATTAACTTCCTTCATACATTCATTAATCATATTCTTATCATAACATGCCGAAAAATGGATTAATGTAAATTTGATATTTGGATATCCATTGAAGATTGGCATTAATTCATACAAGAACATATGTCTATTCTCCATACGTGCTTTTAGTTTTTTGGCTGACATATTCTTTTGTGATAATTCCATATATGTCGATTCAATAATCACATTCTCCACTATTGAAAGTAAGTCATATACATGTTTGTTATTCTTATTAAATACATATGAACATGTATCGCCAAAAAACATTGTTTTCGCTGTAAGTTGATCTTTATTGAAATCAATTTTATATTTCTTAAAGAACTCAAAGTCAGAACTATCTAACATACATTTTCCATTTTCATCCATTGTCTTAATTTTGATGTCATCTTCAAATGTTAACTGTCTAACTTTCAATGTGTATTTTGGTGAGACAACTTTGTCTACAATTTTGGGAATAATATTAGTTTTATGTCTCTCATTAAACATGATAATATCTTTATATTTCTCTTCTTTCTTCCAATCATATATTTCTATTTTCGTCTCTGCCATATTAATTGCATCAATTTGGTTAGCTTTTGAAGATTTGACAGTCTTTAAAGGTTGATCTTCAGTAAAATTAACACTAATGACTGATCCCTTCTTGAACTCCAAACTGTCTGATAATTTTTTTTGGACATTGTAAATAACATAACCACATGTCTCAACAGTATGAAAACATTGAAATGGTTCTACCATAACCTCCTTATTTTTGTCAATAACAACTAATACCTTTGTCCCCATTTCAACTAATTCTGCAATTACTAAATTACATGATTTAATACATGTTCCATCTTTGAACTCATTGTTATTACTATTCGGACGTTTACATCCTACAATTCTAACCATTTTCACAATTTCATCATCTTCATACATTCTTCCTTTACGAAGAGAAATATCATATTTTATTTTGTAAAATAACTGTTCTGCACAATAAGCAGGTGTGAATATGGTGACACGATTATCATATCCGACACAATTGCAAATATCTGCACCATGATCAGAATGAAAATGTGTGATCAATACAAGTTTTTTCTTCATTGCTATTTCACGTGGAAGATTCCCACAATCCAACTGAATATAGTCTCCTAATTCAATTGCAGTATGACGTGCCGCAACAGATGGCATACCTGAATATCCATTGACTGTGATTGAATGTTTCTTGTATATCTCATAAGCAGTGTCAATTGGATTCTTTTTTTTGTTTTTTTTCATTTCTGTCATGATTAGTGATTAAGTGTATGTATGTCTATTTAAATGTAAATAAACAGTTTGTAAATAGTTATTCATGATTATAATTTAACCAAATTAAAGATTCAATTTTTTCTATTAAAAAATTGAATATTAATTTATCTATTAGCTCAATTTTCTATTAGGAATATCACATATACTATTTAGTTATAATGACAACAACTAATACCCAAAACAAAAACAATGATAATGATGCCAAACAATACAGTATGATTCATGTTGAAAATATAAATCCCAAAGATCTGGATATTTCCAATTTTTTGACAAGCAAATTTGATTATGTTGTCAAATCTGCCATGTATAAAGTCCACGAAACAACATTAGCAACATATGAATTATTGAGACAAATCATGACTAATAAGACAACTCATAAACTGAAATCTCCAATTATCACCTTATCATCTGATACTGCAATTAGTGGGTCAACTATTGCAGGTGTGGCTGAAAGATATATTTATGCCACTAAATCAGATAAGCCAATTCAGGAATTGAAATATTCTGACCAAAAAACAGTATTCACATCAGATCTGAAAATAATATATATTGATTCATCGCCAGATTTGGTAACCAAAAAATATTCCAATTATGCTGACTATGATAAGTCTATATTGGCTGATGTTATGGGATTGACTGATTCTTCTTTCACTAACAGAAGAGTCTTACTTAAACCTGAAAATATTACATTAATTGGTATTAATGATACTATCCTTGATGATGAACAACAAGAAATTATCAATAAACATAAAATAAATATGTTCACTTTGAATATGTTACGTAAAAAGGGAATTGGGAAAATTATCAGTTCTATTATTGAGGACATAAAACATGATAATGTCCATATTGTTTTTGATCTAAGTAGTGTTAGTCAAATTTATACACCATCGGCATTTCGTGATGAAAATAATAAAGATGGTTTCACACTTGAAGAATTGTCAATCATGTTTAAAGAATTCAATAAACTGGAACATTTGAATAGTCTTGATATTACTGGTTATTATTTTGGTCCAAAAGATAAAAAAGATCTACATAATAAATCCAACATGATCACAATGAAAACTATTGAAACAGTGATTCGAACAATTATTAATATTAAAGAGCACTCTATTAATGTTTTCAATGATGATTCGCGGTTTCTGATTTGGAAGAGAATGGATATTAAGGATCATGGATGGTCTATTTTAAGAGGTTTGTCACTTAAGGATCGTGAACAAATAATTAAAGAAATTGGCAATGATAAAATTACCACTATTCCAATTACTGATGATGATGAAACATATGATGCATATGTTACAACAACTAGTATTAAAGATCAAGAAGGAAAATCCTATTATGCTACAACAAATATATTTGACTGTTGTCTGTATCCAGGTGAAAAAGTTAATATGATGTTCGAACTATTGAATACTCCATCTAATAATTTAAATAATCCAATTAATGCCGAAAAAACAGAAAATAAAGATACCTTAATTAAATTCGATCTTATAGAAGATGAACAAAATCAAGATCAAATACTAGAACATACATTAGATGTCCTTAACAATGATGTCGAACATTTATATAATGACAATGATGAAAAAGATAATGAAAAAGATAATGATACAGACATTGACGATTTAATAGAAAAATTCAAGAATAGGGCTTCAACTTCAACTTCTTAGACTTAGACATCTTATTATATTGTTTATTATTGGTTAATGAATTATAGAATGTTTCAATATTTGAAAACTTATTCATATATTCCTTAATAAATTCCTTGACATTACCTGAGGCTCTCTTCTTAATTGCACGAACAATTCTACCATTAGAAAACTTAGTTAATGGTGACCTATACATGTTATTTATCTTCTCAGAAATAATATTGCCATCATGATCAGTGTAGTAAACAGTATTAATTTTATACAATGATCTTGTCATCTTCAAAATACAATCATGACAAGGTCTTGAATATCCCCATTGTCCTGTCTTTGTCAGTCTCACCACAAGTATATCAATCGTCTCATTCATTGTAATAACTCTCTTAAACTTATTCTTCCTAAAAAACTTCCTCATTACACTGTCCTCAGCATGAACTGATGACATTGGCCCCTCAATTGTGGCGTAGTTGCATGCAATAGCCAACTTTTTCTAACCACCCTACATCCCCGTGCTTGAAAGCTACGGCATAGTGCTTGATCTGATCATTGCAAGACTTGGAATGATGTGACTGCAACTCAGTCAATGTCTCATTGAAAGTCTTATTCAAGGTATTGGCAGTAGTAGTGTTAGTGGTAGTAGTAGCAAACTTCATTTTCTTTTGGATTGAATTAATATATATTTGTATTAAAATTCTTTATAATACATACATCATTAATTATGATTTTCAATTTTATTTATCTAATAAACAAATCACATATTGAAATATATTAATTCTTCTGGTTCTAACTTATTGTTTGTCTTTGTTGTAATATGTTTATTTGTCATCTTTTTCTTCCTTTTCTCAATATATACCACTTTCTCATCATCCTTACTAGTCTTCGTATTATTATTCTCTATTTTAGATTTTGTCACAGTATCTTCCCTAGTTTTTGTATCTATATCTGACACTCTATCTGCATCTGTATCACTATCTGTATCTGAATCAGCATCTATATCTGATTCTATATCTATATCAGTATCTATATCAGTGTATAAACCGGCTTTATCGGCAATATTTTTGGCCCATTTATGGAATTTTTCAGATTCAATAGAATATTTTGGGACAACATATTTATTATTTTTGTCTATTTTAGAATTTGGAATAAGTGGTATGTAGTGATCTTCATCAATCAATCCAAGACATATGTAATATTTCTTCCTGTTTTTCTGTTTTGAATTTTCATTATCAGTATTATCAGTATTATCAATAGAACTAATATCACCAGTATTATGATAAATATAAAACTTAATATTGTAAATACATGACATGACTCTTAATAATAATTCTGTTGGTAATCTTGACCAACTCCCTTGACTAAACATATCTATACACATTGTATGGTATGTATATTTATAAAGTAGTTCATTCTCATGACAATATACATATTCAATGTCATTAATTGTCTCAAAAATATCTCTTAATGTCATATCATTATTCGGAATAATACTATGATCTCCAAAAAGATAAAATATCATGGCTAATTCATATCGCAATTTATCCTTATTTTCACATATCGAATGAAACTTTTGTTCTTGACAATTTATCTCAATTGACTCAAACAAACAGTCCCCTTCTAATCCAGTCAATTTTGGCACACACAAACCATTCTTCTTTGCCAATTCATAAATGTTGTTTATTGCAATATTATCGTCTCTTTCTGATTTGACATTTTTAAGTAATTTCTTATCAGAACTTGTAAATTTGATTTTGGCCTTTTTGAATTGATCCTTCCAATATCCAATATTTATTGTCGATCTGTAATTATAAATCCTTACCATTATATTTATGGTGTATTATTATGTTTAACAAACTAATACAGATTGATAATTAAACATTAGATATGTCAATTTTTCATATAAATAAAAACAGATATATCAATTTTTCATATAAATAAAAAAAGATATATCAATTTTTCATATAAATAAAAAATCCTAAATATGATGTTTCCTCAAATAACCCACTATTTCGAAAACTGTCTTACAATCTATCTGATTGTATTTAATAATGTCCATCATTTTGGTATTATCATTATCAACACTATCATTATTTTTGTAAATAATTATAGCTTCCATCATTGCTCTAAAACCATCTGACATTTTTGACCCTTCATTATCCCAAGATGTCTTTATCATTTTGTGTTTGTGCATTGCTTGAGCAATATGTTTTAATTTAAATCTGTATGATCCTTTCACAACAATCGGTTCTGATTGAAATATTTCACACATATCAATCCAACTAACTTGTTCTTCAAACTTATTAATCAATATATCTAGTTCATTTTGCACAGTTTTGATATTATTATCAGAAAAATTCATTTTGTGATTATCCATATATGTATGGGTATATTCTCCTTGTCTAATTCTGTCAATTGCTCTCTTCATAAATTGATGTTCTGCTCTAGTCCAATGGAACATTTTTGTTGGTGTCTTACTTTTAGTATTTATTTTTTGATATATACGTTCTCTGACTAATATAAATTGGAAAAATAATCTAAACATTTCCAATTCAGATGCCAAATCAAATCTACTCAAAAATAAACAGACAAATTCCCATTTACATTCCTCATCATGTTCTAAATAATAACTGCACTTTTCTTTATTGATACATAATGATTCTATTATTTGTTCAGTATTTATTTGTTTATTATGTTTGAATCCATATCCTATCATAAATGTAACATCACTTATATTGCTATTAAATGAATTATTAATGTCCATCTTAGTCGGATCTGCAAATAAATTATAATTTATTGTCTCAAAATCAACATAATAGTCTAAATCATTTTCTTTATGCCATTTCCCTTTTTTATTTTTAATTTTTTTAGGCAACAAGAGATTATCTTTTTGTTCTGAATTATTTATCTCAAGAATCTTTTTGATTATTTGTCCACGTCCATCAGGATTGATACCCAATTTATCAATAGTGCATTCAGGATCATGAATATCATAGATACCATTTTTATGAGCAATTTTTCTATGTTTAGACCCAACATACCAGACTAATGTAGGATCACCATATTTATGGGCAATGACTGATTTGATTTTATCATAACCAGGATTAAATGACTTATTAACATTTGGATACAATTCGGGAACAGTCGGTGAATCTTCATTATATCTCCATTCATTCCCAACTGTCATAACTGTTTGCATCCATTTAATAGCATTTTTAGTAAGATCCACATATTTCTGATCTTTACCACTATAATTAATAATACCTGGTCTATCGAATGCTGAATAACCTACATACTTGTCTAGATCCTCAGGCAATATATCTGATTTTCCTATCTTCCATGCTTTGGCCATAATATATGCATAATTAGGAATGTATCCTTGTAATGATTCTAATCCTGCTGTATATACTGCTAATTGTCCTTTATAGGCAGGAAATAATCCTTCATTTCTAATTGTTACACCATCTATACAAAGCGTCATTGTGGTCCATTTACAATCAATAACACGATAATGATAACTAAACTTTTTTTTCATTTTGAGTTTAGGAGCCTTAATATTAATTTCATCATCTGGTTCGAATGTTCTAAATAGTTTTTTAATATAGTCAGATCTAACTAACAAATCTGCCACACCATATGACATATTATTATCATTAATAATTGGTGCTTGTGCAATAATTGGTATTCCTTTATCCATTAATTTTTTGACATAGTTATTTTTTGTTCTGATTAAACCATTAATTGTTTTTTCATTTCTGAAATTTTCCATAGACTCTCTGTCCATAACAAGAACAAATTCACGATCAAACTCATTTTTAAGATAATCATAAATCTTTTCTTCAAATATATTTCCATTTTCCATTAATATATTCATATAATCTGTTTCATCAATATTTATTTCGCTCTTCTTTTCATCACTAAATGAAAGTCCATATTCATTGTAATACATTTTCAACCAATCAACAGATTGATCGTCAAGTAAGTAGTTTTTTGTTTTTGTTGCAGATACCCAACCTAACATACTATCATTTATTTTTTGTCTCTTATTTGATCTTGATTTATTTGATTTTGATTTATTTGATTTTTTGGGAGGAGTATGCATTGTTTTCCTTTTTTTCGATTTATTATTATCGGAATATTGGACCAATAGATTGTTTAAATGGGATTTTTCATCAGAATCAAAATGATAAGTATCCCAAACATTATCATTTTGAGTGTTAATATTTGATTGACTATTCATATTAGATTTCCAATTTAATATGAAGAATAATTATTGATAAGTAATTTGATAATTTATCAATTTTTTCAAATAAATAAAAAAATATTTATTGATTACATTTATGTATTTTCATTTGGGATGTCTCACATATTGATTTACATTTATTTATCTTATTCAAAATATCACTATATAATTGGACTTTCTTTTGTATTACATCCTCTTCATCCATATTACTTAATAGTTTCTCAATATTGACAATTTCACTATCCAAATCTATTTCTGATGTCTTCTCTTTCTTCTTCTCATTTGTAATTTCATTACTTACTTGTTCTAGATCTAATTTGTCTACAACTTCTATTAAATTATTTATTTCATTTTCTAATGATTTAATTGTTTCATTAAGTTTATTTTGTAGAGTAATCTTTTTTGACAAGTTCTTTGTCTCATTAAATTGATCAATCATCGAATCTAATATGTCCATTGTATCATCTGATATATCTTGTTCCTTCTTTTTCTCTATAATCTTTTTAGTCTTCTTTTCAGTCTTCTTTTTTAATTTTTCAGTTTTATCAGAAGATACAATATTACTAGTAACAGTATCATTACTTAAATTAGGGCCACTTGCCAGATCCATAATAATTTTTTCGTCACTCATTTAATTAATAGTTATATTATTAGCATTGATTTAGATTATTTAGATTTGATTATTGATTATTATTCAATATTTTTATTTAGTCTTTTTGATAATTACTTCATATTCACCTGAACTATGAATCATTTTAATCTTATTATCAAAAATCTTGTCAATTATTGAGATAAGTTCACCATTCTTATCGGTTAATACAACAAATCCTTGATCCAAAAAATTCCTGACATCAGATTTGTTTATTATTTCTTTCATATTGGCAAGTTTATTCTTAATATTTCTCAGTTTATTCTGTATTGAATTATGAGCTCTTGATTTGAGATTATCTAATTTAGATTTGAAATCTTCTGAAGGATCTTTTATTTTAGATATCATCTTTCTAACTAATTCCTTATATTCATACAGTTTTCTGAGTATTAATGATTTATCTTTCGATAATCTAGTCAAGATATTATTGAGTTTATTTTTTGAGATGTTATTAATTGAACATATTACTTCACCGGCAATTGATGGTGTTGGAGCTCTATAGTTTGCCACATAATCTGACAACATATTATCAATTTCATGTCCAACGGCAGAAATAATATATTTCTTTGAATTGTAAATTGTATCCACAACCTTTGGATGTGAAAATCCCATTAAATCCTCAAAACTACCACCACCACGTGTGATTAATATTAAATCTACTTCATTCTGTTTTAGATCTGAACTATTAATACTGTCTTTACTTTCTTTACTATCACAACTATCAGTATCAATTGTTGAATTTACATAAAATGGACTATTGAAAAACTTAATACCAGCCGAAATAGATGATGGACAATTTGGACCTTGAACACTACTATTATACAAATACACTTCACCAGAAAATGAATTCTTTTTGAGGACATAAAGTAGATCTTGTAAAGCGGCACCACCTTCTGCAGTCACAACACCAATCTTTTTGACATTTTGGGGAAGATCTTTTTTATTATTGAAAAATCCTTTTTTCTCAAAATCAGTCTTTAATAATTCATACTCTTTATGGAGTGACCCTATCCCAATAACTTTCACACTTGTCCCTATCAATGAAATACCATATACCATATGATAATCGATTCTTCCAGTTACTTCTACATGATCACCTTGTTCATTATTTAAGACTGAACCAAAAAATTTAACACCAATTGATGCAGTATCATCCTTCAATGTAAAATATGTATTCCTACTGGAAATTTTAAAATTAGATATTTCACCTTGAACGGCAATTTTTTTATTTTTAAATCCATTACTAACAATATCACGTATATTAGTATTGAGTTCAGAAACTGTATAACTAGTCATATTTAAATTTATAATTTAATCTATTAATTTAATGCTTAATTATTTTGCATAATAATATCAATTATTTCTATTTGTCTTATTTAATCTTGATTAATAAGATCGATTATTTTTGTAAAGATCTGATCTGTCTTATTATCATAGAATGGTCTATCATGTGAACCATCCATTAATGTCATATTACATTTATTATTTCTAACAATTGAAAATAATTCATGACTATGTTTATGATGAATTAGTTCGTCATCTTTAGAATGTAATAGATATATATGCAGATCATTAGTATAATTATCAAGTTCTTCAATGAATTGGTTAGTATTAAGATCAGATATGACAAGAGAGCCAATAAATGGCATGACATCTTTAGAAATATTTTTCATTGAACTGAATGGATTCTGTAAGACTACTTGATTAGAAAATGCTATATTATTTTTGACTAGATGTAATGCCAATTCCATTGTGATTGATGTTCCTAATGAATGACCAAATAATACAATATTTTTAGGATTGACATTTTTGATTTGTGTCAAAAATTGCCAGACAGATTTAGAATCAATAAACAATCCATCATCACTTGGTGAACCAGTACTCATACCATATCCTCTATAATCATAAATAAATACTGTTCCATATTTTGACAAATTATCAACAATATCATTTCCAATAATTTGACTTATATTGCCGGCATTACCATGACTATACAAAAATATGATATCACTATATGATGGAGATTTATAAGAGTTATACAAACATCCATCTAATATTTCATTATCAAATGTTGTAATATTTTCATGAACAATATGTGGATTGGATAAGAACTTTAGATAAGTCTCAATATCAATATTACTTGGTTGGAATATCATTTTATTGGAGACATATTTCAAAAAATAATATACAATAACAAGTAATATTATGATAAATATGAGTAATGCTAAAACATGTTGATTATTCATAAAGGTATAATAATATACAACATAATATTTTTTTGAATATATACCAATATTTGACACCTATACTAAAAAGTATTTTATAAATAGAGTTTATAAAGATGAGTAATAGGGATAGATATTTATTAATCATTTCATGTTCATATGTGGATGACCCAAATAATAGACTATATGGGACATATAATGATGCAATTTCATTTAGGGATTATTTGAAAACGAATATTTCAAATATAAAGAAAATATACGAATTGCATGATGATCCTTCATATCCATTAAGATCTGCACAAACGAAACCAACAGCCACTAATATGATTAATTCAATGATTAAGATTTTGAAAGAGGCAAACACAAATAAGGAGACTGAAGTAATTATTTATTATTCAGGTCATGGAACATATACATATGATAAAAATGGTGATGAGAAAAATGTAAAATATCAAGCATCATTAGAAGCAAATAATTTGAATGATAAAAAAGCAGATGATATTGACAGTTATGATGAAGCATTAGTTCCAGTTGATTTTGGTGTATTAAAGAATGGACAATATAACTTATTGACAGATGATATGATAAAACAGATAATACAACAGAATGGAGGAGCAAAAACAAGAGTGTCATTATTTTTCGATTGTTGTCATAGTGGAACATTATGTGATTTGAAATACAACTATAGATATTATGTGAATAAAGCAGGTAAGACAACAACAACATTAATGACAGATATAATGAATAATATATCAGATAATATCAAATCGACAGTTGTAACATTCAGTGCATGTAGTGATTTACAACAAAGTGCAGAGCAGAGAATTGGAAATACGACAAGAGGATTAATGACATATGGATTAGTCCAATCATTGAAGGCGAATCCATCGAAGGATGTATTTGTAATAGGTAGAGAGGTAAATAATGTGGTATTAAATAATTTGAATGGACAACAAAATGTCAGAATTACATCAAACATTGATTTACGTGATCCAAAAAATATCAATTACCGATATTTACTAGATGGTGATAGATTTAGAGGGGATATATCAATATCAAATACTCCAATAGCTTCGACAAATACTCCTAATACAGTTAATGCAGTTAATACTGTTAATACAATAAATACTGTTAATAATCAAAAAATAAAACCTTCACAAAATAAGACAGGATTGTCAGGAATTATTAAATATTTAATTTAAGAATACCAACACATAATTCTATCTAATATTTCTGTACATTATTCTATCTAATATTTCTGTCTCATAATTATGTACATATTTATGTCTAATATTTCTGTCTAATATTTCTGTCTCATAATTCTGTCTAATATTTCTGTACATATTTCTGTCTCATAATTCTGTCTCATAATTCTGTCTAATATTTCTGTACATATTTCTGTCTCATAATTCTGTCTAATATTTCTGTACATATTTCTGTCTCATAATTCTGTCTAATATTTCTGTCTGATAATTTATTATTTGTCAACAATATCACGGTTGGTAACTCTACTTAGGATCATATTACCATGTTTAGCCATATCCATTCGAATTTTTTCAATATCATTATCAGAGAATGGAGGATAATATGGACCAAGAACATGGACTTCCATAGTAATATTTTTTTTAGCACCCAATTTATAGAAAAATCCATTAAAATGGGTATCACATACAATATCATTATGTTTGATAGTAATTGCATAAAGAGGTCTATTAATATGGAATGCTCCTGTTCTAAATCTAACTAAGGTATCTGGATGTTTCATTAATCCTTCAGGGAATAAACATATACTTCCTTTAGTATCAACATAATTTCTCATTTCATCAACAATATTTATCTTCTTATTCTTATCACCTCTATTAAATGTGATCATAGGGACAACACTAGACACTTTTTTCATAACTGGAGATTCACTATTAGCGGCACTCGAACTTAAGAATGCAGTATCAAATAAATAATATAATACAACCAATTCAAGATGAGAGACATGATTACATATATACACCTTATTTTTTTCATGTTTAATTTTGTTCATGCCATATACTTTAAGAGTGAGATTATTCAGAGCAAAAAGATCTTCACATATCTTACGTCCTTCATTAATATTATTAGCGAATGGAAGTCTTATAAATAATGATGTGATATCAAATAATGAATCCAAAAATCTGATTGGAGTATTCTGACACATATCATCATAATTAGTCATACTTAATATATCGGCAAATCTTTGGTAATGTATGTCTTTGTCGAGGAGAGTTATTTTTTTTGTAATAATTGTATCTTGATTATTCAATTTACATAATTTACATATCTTATTACCATTCATTATCTCATCAAAACATTTATCATGATATAAATGTTCACAGGGATATGCCATATACACTTTGCATTTAACCCATTGTAATCCTTTCTTACAAGAACAGACAGAATTAATAGACTTATTAGGATCAGGGGTAATATCATATTTGATTTCAGAAAGTGTCTTAATTTCTTCAGACATTACTTATTATTGATTAATCATTAAAATGTTAAGTCTTTAATATTAATACATAGTCTTAATATTAAATTATCTAATTAATTCAAACTTATCTATGAGAAATTAATTTGAGTTGTTCATTCAAATCTATAACATCATCATGTTTGCCATTATTATCTGTCTTATTATCTGTCTTCTTCTTGACAAGAATATTCTCTAATGAATTAATATTTGGTTCACTATTTGTTTTGTCACCATTAAAGGAATTATTTAAGGAACTATTTAAAGTATTATTCAAATTGCCTAATAAGTTATTATTTTTCGATTCTTTAAATTCTTCATAAATACCTTCATATTCAAAATCATCATAAACAAAGACATCATTAAATAATCTCTTCGAACTAATTTTAGTGTCATTACTTGATATTGGTGACAATGGTTCAAGAATAAAGTCAGTTTTTGTTGGAATAGATATCAATTGATTTCTGGATCCATGAAGATATTTGCCTTTAATTTTTGGTTTATCATTTGAAAGACCCATTTCTACATATGATGGATCTGGATATTGTATTGTTAATGTTTCCATTATGTCGGTCGAACCAACTGTTATCATTCCTTGTTTCAATAAATCACCTAATTTAAATGTTCTGAAACATTGTTTATCCATTTCAAATAATGTATTTTTGTTAAATATATTTGATATATTGTTATTAATTATAATTGTCCCTGGTTCTTCATCTATTGTGTTATAACAATACACCTTGAACTCTGTATTCATTAACTTATCAAAGTCTGACTTACTCATAGTCTCATTTTCTTTAGCGTTCTCCATTTATCTAAGAATATTATCATTATGTTTTGTAATTCTTTAACTCTAATTAAAAATAATTTATATAAAATGTGTTAGAGATCATAACATAATTATAATTATATATATTATTCTACATGGAAATCCCAACAATTATTTTTATATTGATAATTTTGATCATAATTGTTCTACTCATATATTATTTATATTTAGTTCATAAAGATTCAGACTTAAATAGAGAAATACCGTATGATTTATTGTATGAACAGGATATTACAATTACAGAGTTATTGAAATATATGAGTGAAAGATATGGAGATAAAACAGCACTCAAATACAAAACAAAAAATGACACTTGGAAGGAAGTAAATTACAGGAAATATTATAGTAATTGTCAGGATCTTGCAAAACAATTATTATATCGTTTAGGTCCATACCCTCGTGCAGTCATATTAAGTCATAATAGACCTGAATGGTTTTATGTCCATTTGGGGACAATGATGGCATCTGGTATAAGTATTGGATTATATCCATCATCTTCAGCAGATAATTGTGAAAAAATAATAAATCATGCATGTGGAGATGTATTATTTGTTGAAGATAATGAACAATTATCAAAGTTTTATAATATGAAATTACCTACAGTCAAATTAATTGTTATGTTTGATAGTGATACCAATGGGACTGAATATTTAGACATTGTTGACAATATTCATTCAGTCAATAAATCAATTATTATTGTCAATTATAAAAATTTTATTAATGATGAATTGTCTAATTATAGAACTGAAACTTTTATTACAATGGGGACAATAGATCCGATTAAGACAGCCACAATAATTTATACTTCAGGGACAACTGGTGATCCTAAAGGAGTAATGTTATCACATTATAATATTATTGCATCTATTAGAAATTGTATTAATGCAATTATAACAAGATCATCAATCACCCTAACTATTCAAGAAAGATACATTTCCTATTTGCCACTTAATCATATTGCCGCACAATTAATGGATATATATATTCCAATTGCATCATTAGGAACAGTTTATTTTGCCCCTAAAGGTGCAATTAAAGGTAAATTGAAAGATACAATTAAAGATGTCAAACCGACAATATTTGTTGGAGTCCCAAGTGTATGGGATAAAATTATGGAAGCAATAAAGGAAAGACAACAAGATCCAGAAAGAATACTTAACAAATTATTTGTAAACAAAATGATAATTAAGGAAATAGGATTTGATAAATGTAAATATTGTATATCATCTGCATCATCAATTAGAACAGAGACCAAAGATTTTTTAAATAATTTGGGATTAGAATTATGTGATGTATATGGTATGACTGAAACTACAGGACCAATATCACTATCAGTTCCAGGACAATCTAAAGGTGTTGGTGTTCCTTTAATAGATGTCAAAATAGATCCTTCCACAAGTGAAATCCTTGTTAGAGGTGATTCTGTTTTTAGTTCATATTACAAAAATGATAATGAAACTATTATTGCTTTTACAGATAAAAAGAAAAAATGGCTTAAAACAGGTGACTTAGGATATGTAGATAGAGATGGGACACTATATATTACAGGAAGATTGAAGGACATTATTGTTACATATGGTGGTGAGAATGTATCACCATTACCAATTGAAGACCATTTATATAAGTTATTAAACAAAACAAAAAAAATAGTCGATTATGTTGTTGTTGTTGGTGACAATAAGAAATATATATCATGTCTCATTTTTTCAAATAGTCTAGACCAAAAATCTAATTCTAAATTAATTGATAGTGTGATTAATGAAGTGAACAATTCTGCACCAAATAAATCTAGTATGGTCAAAAAATACAAAGTGATTAATACACCATTAGATCCAATATGTATTACTCCAACATTGAAGATTAAACGTAATGAAATAAATAAAATATATTCTGACATAATTAATTATTTTTATGAATAATTAAATAAATTGAATAAATTAAATAGATTGATCTAGAGGGGATTTTTCATTAATGGCACGTTTTAGATCATGATCACAAAAAGTCTGAATTGTTGATTTATATGTTTCAATTGTGGCTAAATTATGTTTGTCATTTGAATAAGTTGTTGATATTCTACTAAGACCTGTCAAGGCTGATCTCAACAATGTCTGAATATTTATTAATTTTTCCATATTAATTTGTTTTTGGTCATTATTATTTATTTTTTCAACTGCATCATTACAATAATGTTTTGCCCAATTTATAACATGACCAATAAATGATAATGTTCTTGATCTTGAATCTGATGTCCAATATCTTCTGAATGATTGTCCATATCTTTGATCAACTTGCATATATTTCTGGTCTACAATCATAACCTTCTCACCTTCCTTCAAATCACTTAACAATCTCAAATTAATTTGTACATCTGTATAACTTAATTGTTTAAATATTGTATCTTGTTCTGTGTTGATTACTTCATTCTCCTTAATTAAATCACTTGGTGCATCTTTTAAAGATGATGTATTATTTTGGATCTTACTATTTTTAAGTGTTGAATTCTGTTCAGTTTGGTTTGCATCTTTAGTAATTTCTGTCTTTGTTTCTGTATCTAGTTTTGTTTCTGCTTTGGGTTCTGATTTAGGTTCTATTTTGGTTTCTGTTTTGGTTTCTATTTTAGGATCTGATTTAGGATCTATTTTAGGATCGGATTTATTATTTTTATCATGTTTCATTTTGCCAATAGTATTAATGACATTATAATTATTATTAAGAGATCTGTGAATAGAACCTACAGTATCAACAGTATCAAGTTGAACCAAAGGATTGAGTATGTTTGGTGTGACTGTATAATTTGTATTATAATTTTGATTATAGCTCATATTGTGTTGTAGTATGTGTGATTATATCTAAAAAATATACAATAATTTATTTGATTATTTTATATTAAAGTTTCAATTTTTCAGAAAAGATGATAATATTATTTATTGGCGATTCTATTTAGAAGGATTATTGAGATATTATATTATAAATCAATAGCAATGCCTGAAGGTCCTGAAGTCTTAATCACATCTCAATTTCTCAAATCAAAAATATTTAAAAAGAGGATAACATCTATCAATGTTCTAAGTGGTAGATATACCCATCAAAAAATACCTGGATTTGATGAAGTCAAAAAATTTCCTCTTATTGTTAACTCAGTTAATTCAAAAGGAAAATTTATGTGGATTGATTTAATTGATTCAAATGGTGATCATTTATATCTTCTTAATACATATGGTCTGACAGGAAGATGGTCCTTCCATAAAACAAAAAGTTCTAGAATAGAATTTATTATTCAATCTAAATCCGACTCAAATAAGAAATATCATTTGTATTATACAGATCAACGTAATTTTGGCACTATTGAATTTACACAAAATATTGATGTCCTTAATAAAAAGTTAAACAAACTTGCTCCAGATGTATTACAATCGAATCTTTCTACAAATGATATTGTTCAACTATTTAAAAATCTCATTAAAAAAGGGAAACGTGATAAGAATCTTGTCAAAGTATTAATGAATCAAGAATTAATCATATCAGGAATTGGAAATTATTTAGTAGCAGAAATATTATATGATGCAAAATTAGATCCACATAGATCACTTACTGATTTGTCTGATACTGAATTGAAAAGATTGGCATTTAGCATTAGGAAAATAACCAAAGAGGCATATTATAATAATACATCAGGTTATATGGATTATTTCAAGACTTTTATGAAAACACATACAGAAAAAATAGACAATCATATTTTCCCCAATTTCCATGAAGATATTCCTGCTAATGATCCATTCCAATTTAAAGTCTATCAACTTAAACATGATCCATTTGGAAATAAAGTCCATAATGATGAAATTATTAAAGGTAGAACTATTCATTGGGTTCCTGAAATCCAAAAATAATTCAATTGGTTCCTGAAATCCAAAAATAATTCAATTGGTTCCTAATATCCAAAAATAATTAGTTTTTAGGGAATAAAAAATAATTACTTTGATTCGAATATTGGAATGTCTGTGTCTTCTGATGACTTCTTTTTCAATTTGATGTCTTTTTGATTTGTATTATTGACAACACATTTTCCATCTTGACAATCTTCAGGGTCTTGGCCTTCTTGGCCTTCTTGATTTTCTTCTTCATCATTATCTTCTTCTATTTTCTGATCACTATTTCCTTTTGATTTTGAGAAAATAGATTTTTTATTATTAGATTCCGAAATTTCTTTATCATCATCTTTTATATCATCATTAACCTTTATTTCTGAATCCTTTGTTTGTGAATGTTTTGCCCCTGAATTTGTTTGTTCTTGTTTTTCTGATTTTTCAACTTGTTGTTTTAATTGTGCTTGTTGTGTTGATTGTGCTTGTTGCATTCTTCTCACTTCTTGCATTCTTTGTAAGAGTAAACGTTTTTGATCTGGACTATATTCTGTCACAGCTTCCTTATCATTCTTATCGTCATCATTAGTCTTATCCTCTTCTTTTTTGTCAGTTTTAGGAGGATACATAACCATTAAAACATATGCTACAACGGCATCGATAACCATTAAATAATAAATATATTCTCTAACCTTTTCTACAATTCCTTCACGGATTTCCATATGTAAATACCAATGCAATACAATATATCCAATTGCACCTATTAGAAATATATAAAAATAATCTCTTGATGTATTTATCTTACTTATAACTGTTCTACTAACTATGGTAAAAAACATATCTCTGTATATTTTTTATCTATATTTTTAAAGGAAATGAATAAACACAACCATAATCTATATTTGCAAAAGACATGAATAAAACATTATATTAATCTCTTACTAATTCATCTGCACTTAATATTTCGTTTTCTATATCTTTCATATTTACTGTTTTATTTGATACAACAAAACAATTATCATTCTCATTTATTCCATGTTGTTTTCTTCTATGTAGTTCTCTACATCTCATAGCTATCTCTATAAATTTATTGAACCTATTGTCTTTACATAATTTCACAATCTCATTTCTCATTATCTTGATTGATTTATATGTCAAGTCCTTATCCTTCATTAACTCATCATAATATTCTCTCTCTTTCTCAATGTATTTTGTTCTGGCCTCATCTTTCTCATCATCTGTCAAATCAACTAACTTATTCACATACTCTTTTGCCTCTTCGTTTAACATTGTCTTAATAAATCTCTCGTAATTTTGAACTAATTCATCATCACAATCAATATGTCTAACCCAATTTCCTTTGAATTCAAAATTAACATATTTCTTTTTATCTTTAATGCTCTTCTTTGTCTCTTTTGGCATGTCTATTGAATAGAACATTTGGAACAATGAACCCGAAGCAATAGGTGATTGATATTCGACAGATAAATACAATACTGGATATCTTGTTGATGCTACAATATGAGATCCAACAATATTGCAATGATATATTCTTCCCAATATTTCAAATTTACCATATGGACTTAATGGAATTGCATTTCTTCCTACATCCTTATAATCAGGATGTATAGGTTCATCTAATTCGACTTGTTCATCACCTAATTTATCATTCTCATTAATATTCCCCACAAACTTAATCTTTGCATAATTTGAATCATAACTTGGTTTAATTCTAAAAACTGGAACTAATTTCGTAATTTCCTTATTTTCAGTCTTGTTATCAGTTTTAGTTTCAGTCGTTGTAGTCATTGTATATCTCTGTTTATATATTGTTCATACTTATTTATACCTTATTTAAACACAAATACTATTTCAATCATCTAAACATGTTGTTTTGAATATTATTGATGTTACTAAATATGGATCCATATTTGATGCAGGTCTTCTATCTTCAAAGTAACCCTTATTTTCGTTATATACACCATTTCCTATTCTGACTGATGCACCTCTATTTGCTCTCCCAAATGTAAATTTATTATATGATGATGTCTCATGTTTACCTGACATTCTCATATGATTATCCTTACCATAAACTTTCATATGTTCTAAATGTTTCTTGCTTAATTTATCAATTGCCTTAAATATATGTTCTATCCCCTTTTCTTCTCTCATTGATTTTGTTGAATAATTAGTATGACATCCTGAACCATTCCAATCTGCATTCTCACCCAATGGTTTTGGATGATATTCAATATATACATTGTATTTCTCTGCTGTTCTTTCTAATATATATCTTGATATCCACATTTGGTCACCTGCATCAATACCCTCTACTGGACCAATTTGATATTCCCATTGTCCTGGTGCTACTTCTGCATTAATTCCACTTACTGTTAATCCTGCATATATCATATTATTTAATGCTTCATCAATAATATCTCTTCCAAAACTATTTTTTGCCCCAATTGAACAATAATATTGTCCTTGTTTATTTGGTGTTTCACATGTCTCTCCATTAAATCCTAATGGTTTATTTGTCTTGGCATCATACAAAAAGAATTCTTGTTCTATACCATACCATGGTTCTTCCTCCTTCTTCTGGGAAAATATAATATCTGCATTGTATCTTGTATTTGTCTCAAGTGGTTTCATTTCATGATTATATGTATCACACAATACAATCAAATTATCTCCCTTTCTAAATGGACATTTACATATTCTTCTTGGTATAATATTAACTTCTGAATCCTTCCCTTCAGCTTGTTCTGTTGACGATCCATCATAGTTCCAATTAGGAATGTCATTCAATGACATATTCAATTTGTGATTCAACACTCTTGATTTAGATCTTAACTCGCCATTTCCACCAATCCAAACATATTCTACAACCATCTTTCTGCTATTAGTGTCAGTCATTTTGATTATTTAAATATAAATAATAGATTTATTATTCAAATATACACCCCTCCATTTGTCTATAATAATTGTTTGTCATATATCAATAATAATTGTTTGTCATATATCAATAATAATTGTTTGTCATATATAAATAATTATTATTTCGATAGTGATTTAATAATATCAATACTCCTTTTGGATAATTTAGTTATTATTTTTGCTCTAATAGGATTATTTCCATATCTAAATAAATTATCATAAAAATATTTGCTATTTTCTGTTAATTCATCCTTATTAATAAAACAACTCTTTTCTATCTCTATATTCTTCACACTTCCATCATGTAATTCAAACTTCCCATCTTTGTATTTTATTACATTGTATTGATTCCCATATATTACACTTGCCATTACTCTATATTTAATATCTGTCTCTAATATCTCTTTGTCTATCTCTCCCAAATATTCTCTCAATTCCATTTGTGATAATTTGTTCCTATATTTGTATTTCATCTTCTGATATGTATCATATGCTCCCTCTAAAATATTCCTCCTTATGAAATACTTATATGTCCAATCATTCAATTTATCTTCATTTTCCCTTAATTCCTCATATTCCTGAAATATCTTTAATAATGCAATATGATCTCCATACATATTATGATAATCCTTTTTGACTTTTTCGAATTTATTTTTCAGATTTTCACTTTGTTTTTTTGTTTCTAATTCAGGTTCATCAGATTGAACTATAAATAATCCATCAACTGACCCTTTAATCTTCTCCATCAATGCTAATATTGCTGATATTTCTCTGAAACAATTTAGTCTATATGCCATTATCATTGTTAATCCTTGTGCTGGATCTGTTTGCAAATCAATAATCATATTACCTAAATTAGTTAATATTCCATCTTTTTTGGGAGATGTAATTAGTTCCATTTTATAAAGATAGTCCAATTCATTGTCAATATATTTGGGATTGGGTGGTTCCAAAAATTTATTTAAAGTTTCTTTCAAATTACCAACTGTCTTGATGTCATCAATTCCCAATAATCTCAATAATTCATATGATATTGATTCTGACTTTATTGATGGTTCTGGAAATCTTGCCATTTTCTTATTAAACATCTCCTCTGTATACAAATGATAACATGTTCCTGGTCCTGTTCTCCCTGTTCTCCCCATTCTCTGTTTTGCTTGAGCATGAGTAATCATACCTTTTTCCAAAACATTTATTCTATTTATTGGATCAAAATATGATTTCAATTCTAGTCCTGAATCTATTACAAATGATATCCCTTCTATTGTTAATGATGATTCTGCCACATTTGTAGCAATAATAATTTTCCTTCCATCCTTAATGAATCCTCTAAAGTATTCCTTATCGGTGGCTATTTTCTGTTGTTCAGAACTCATACCAGAAAAAACAGGTACACATATATTTGTATCTTCAAATGTTTTGTCTTCTATTTTCAGTTTATCACAAATATCTTTTGTTTCATTAATACTTGTCACAAAAAATAATATTCCCCCTTTGTCTTCATTTTTCATAAGTTGTTTAATTAATTCAATACCCTCTTTAAGATATTCGTTCTTGTTGATGTTCAGTTCTTTATCTAAAAATACAGACTTAATAGGATAATTTGTTTTTGTTCCAATCTCCAATGAAATAAACCCGAATTCTTTGTAATAATCATAAAAAATATCCTTATTTATTGTTGCTGACATAATTATCAATTTGAATCCTGGTCTCTTATGTAACACATTCCTCAATAAATATAATAAAAAGTCAATATTGATCTTTCTTTCATGTGCTTCATCAATTAATACTGCATCAAATTCTAATAATTCAGGATCTGTCAATAATCTCGCTACAAGTGTTCCATCAGTGCAATATAATAATTTAGTCTTATCACTATTAGCATCTCTAGGTGATCCCCTATATTGATATCCTACTTCTTCTCCAACTTTCACATCCAATGTATCTGCCGAAAATTCGGCCGCCGATTTTGCTATCATTTGTTTAGGTAATGTAATCGCAATCTTCCCTTTATAATTCAATGCATGTAGGACATATTTAGGAAATAATACTGTCTTACCTGAACCAGTTCCAGAGATAACTAATATTACACTATTATCTCTAATATCATTAATTATCTTCTTTGGATTGTCATAAGCCGGAAATTTTGACCATATTTTACCTAATTCACGATATCTATCAGTATATTCCAGACCTGTTAATGGATTTTTATATTTCCCTAATGGATCAAGTATTCCTATCTTGTCAATCTCATTCATATCTATATCTATATTTATATCTCTGATCTTAAATAATATATCACACTTTCTGATTGAGAAGATATAAGGCTACTTTTTTATTTATTTTTTATTAATAAATAAAAATTAATTATAATTCCTTATTTGATTAAAATTTGATTAAATATTATGACTATTTAATTCAGATGTTGACAATTTGTCCAAATCTTGGGTAAAATCTACTAGTTGACATGAATCATCCAACAAACTTGATTTTTGAATTATTTCTTGATAATTAGTAGGGAAACATACCATCATAAATAACATCATCATTATTGTAAATGTCCTCATTTTTATCATATCATCATTCAATTCATTATGAACTGATTTAAGTTTTTTACATAATGTATTTGTATTTATGTCTAATGTATTCATGATATTATCATTCTTCTTTATTGAATCCCAATTCATTGAAATATTTACATATATTTCATTCATCATACTGTTCAATCCAGAATCTATATCCTTATTTTCTCTTTCGTAATTGCCACTCATTTCGATAAATTAAACATATTATTATAACTTATTATTAATAATCACTCTTTAACACAATAAACTAATATTACTTCTTTGAATGATGGACTACAATTCTTCCAACAATTGATTTATTATCATATGTTTCCCATGTGAAAGACTCAGAACAAATTCTACTATTATCAGTTTCCTTCATCATATCATTATTTTTATAGTCAGTATCATTCTCATAACTTCCAATCATAACTGTGGCATTTGTTAATGATTCTTGAAGATCATTTTTGACCTTTTCATTTGAACAATATTTCTCATCCAAAATTACTGTAATCTTGTTCCATGGTCTTAATAACATATTCTTTCTCATATTTTGAATTGCCGAATGTAATCTTTTAATTTGGTAGATATAATGAATTGTTTCATCATATGTGCAATCAACACTTACCATAATATCTCTATCAATTGCACTCTTGATATTTTCAGTATTATTATTAATCGTTTTTGGTGCACGAATCAATCTGTATAATTTTCCATCAATCACTTCTTTATTGAACTTCAATGAATCCTTTTGATCATATAATCTTGTCAAAAAATCTTGATCATTTAATTTGGATTCAATTAATGATGTTACACTTTGAGCATCTTTCTTATAATATTGACCAATTGCCCTCTTATCAAGTTCCACTTTAATTATGGTATTACCTTGAAGATTGCCATAATTAATTTCCAGACAATTTAATTCTGTTTGAACAACATTCATATTCTTCTTCAAAATCTCAATATATGTTTTGTCATCATGATAGATTGTGCATGTTTTAAATGGAATGACAGCTCTTGAATGATTCTTAGTTCCATCTCTCAAATTTCTGACAATACCACAGATCTTCTGTAAATCTTTCATCATCTTCAATGTATTTGTGTCATTATCAGTTTCCTTTCTTGCATTTGGGTAAGTTGTCAATAATACTGATTTGACTGTTTTGAATTCCTTAGAAACTGTCTTCAAATGTTGGAAAATATGTTCACTTAAAAATGGAGTAATTGGAGTCCATAATCTACAATAAGTCATCAAAACATAATACAATACTTTGATTGATGTTGACCATTCCTCTTTTGTCTCAAGTCCTTTGAGTCTGTCTCTATTGAATTTGATATACCAATTAGTCAAATCTTCAATAAAGTCTAATAATGTATCGACAGCCAATCCGAAATTATAATTTTCCATTAAATTGTCAGTTGTTCTAACCAACTGTAATGTCCTGACATAAATCCAACGATCCATAATATTATCAAGATCTTTTAGTTCATCAATCGTTCCAAGATTATTGATAAGATTGTCATTCTGATGATTGTTCAAATAATTGAGAGTATGTTCAATCCAAAACTTGACACCATTAATATATGGGATAAATCTCTTTTTGAGTTTTTCAATACCACTCTCGTCAAATTTCAAACAATCTGCTCTCAAGATAGGTGAACCAATGAAATAAGTTCTTGCAATATCAGCACCATATTTTTGAATTGTTTCAGATGGATCGACAAAATTACCTAATTTCTTTGAAAACTTATTCCCATTCTTATCAAGAATCATACCAGTGCACAATACATTTCGAAATGGTGCTTTGTCAAAAATTGCAGTGCTTAATACTAATAGTGTGTAAAACCATCCACGGGTTTGATCTAATCCTTCACATACAAAATCTGACAAATATTCTCTTGAATCTAATTTCTTTGATTCTTGACTAAATGGATAATGCAATTGTCCCATTGGAACTGCCCCTGATTCAAACCAACAATCGAAAATTTCTGTCACTCTTTTATAAATCTTATCATTCTTCTTGATCTCAATATCATTCACATATTCAGGATGAAGATTTGTCACTCTAATTCCACTTAATTGATATAACTCTTCAACTGAACCAACACAAATTGAATCACCATCATTTGATATCCAAATAGGTAATGGAGTTCCATAATATCTGTATCTAGAGATAGCCCAATCTTTAACATTAGACAGCCATTGATGGAATCTATTTTCACCAATTTCTTTAGGATACCATTTGACAGTCTTATTCAATTCGATCATTCGATCTTTAAGTGATGTTACTTTTACAAAATATGATTTAGTTGTTCTGTAAATTAATGGTGTATCAGTTCTCCAACAATAAGGATAATTATGTTTATACAAGTCAGTCTTTAATAATAGTCCTCTCTTCTTAAGATCACCTCTAATATCTTCTTCAGTCTCAAAAACTAATCTATTTTTGTATTCACTAATAATATCTAAAAACTTACCATTCTTATCAATTGGACAATAATCTGACACATTTACATTATTAACAATATTATTATTGTAACAAACTCTAAAATCATCCTCACCAAAAGCAGGAGCCAAATGGACAATACCTGTTCCAATACCTTCATCAGTGACATATGAATCTGACAAGATCTTAAATTGATGAATCTTATTGAGATTCTTATTAATTTGATCAATATAGGGATAAACTGGTTTGTATTGTAATCCGGCAAGTTCAGAACCCTTAAGTGTATTTAATACAGTGTATTTCTGTTTCTTGCCAAAAATATTAGTCACACCATTTTTAGTCATAATGTATGTTTTGGTCTCTTTGATTTCTGAGTCACTTGAGGAATCCAATTTGATTCTGACATATTCCAATTTATCATTAACACATAGAGCCATATTTGATGGAAGAGTCCAAGGAGTTGTAGTCCATGCCACAATATAATCCTTATTAGAATCATTTTGTGAATTATTTTGAGAATCAAGTTCGAAAGCAACATAAATAGATTTGGTTTCTTTCTCTTTGTAATTTTGAGCGGCTTCAAAGTTGGATAATGGTGTTTGGTTTCCATAACTATAGGCCATAACCTTATTGCCATGATAAATCAGATTTTTGTCCCATAATTGTTTGAATGTCCACCATACAGATTCCATAAAACTGAAATCTCTAGTCATATACACATCATTAAAATTTGCCAATCTTCCGAAACTCTTAATCATTGGTGTCCATGACTCTTTGTATTTAGTAATAATATCATCACACAATTTATTGAACTCTCTCAATCCAAGTTTGTCAATTTGTTCCGTGGTCTCTAACTTATTCTCCTTACAAGTCAGATTCTCAATTGGCAATCCATGAGTGTCATAACCCAATTTGAATCCACATTTATATCCCTTCATTGACTTGTAATTATAAACTGCAGATTTAGCCGAACCAACACCAAAATGTCCGGGATGTAACTTACCACTCACAAAAGGAGGACCATCCATAATAGTGTATTCTTCTGTTGATAATTTTGTTTCAATTAAATCATATAATCCAATTGACTCCCATAATTTCTGAATTTTCGATTCATGATCATTATAAGAACTATCATTATCCAATTGTGACAATACTGTTTTATCTTTGGAATCTTTGGAATCTTCAGAAATAACTTGTGTCATCAATGATGTTGATTTAGATGTTGATTTAGTCTCATTAAGTGTAGTCATTGTAGGTTCTGTAGTCATATGTATCAATGTGTTAATCTCTAGAAAGAATATATTACTTTTTGTTTAGATGTGAAACATTATAACAGGTATTATAATATTTCAATTTTTTAGGAATATCCAGATTAATTTATCTGGACATAATCATATAAACATGCCTGAATTATCAGATTTTAAATATGTAATTGCATTTTTGGCAATTCTTGTTGTCTTAATATGGATTCTCCAAACATCAGATTCAGATATTATAACCACTGAAGGATTTAATTTAAATAATATTCCTGATGAGTCTACGATGAGATTATTAGCTGAGTCTGCCTCAAGAGATATGATCAATAATACCAAATCAAATGTCATTGATCCATGTATCAAATCTAATCCAAATAATCGTGATGCCATTATTCAATGTGTCAAAAATTACAAAAGATATTATGAAGATGTCATTAAATTCCCCGCTTCTGATTTATATGGTAGATTGACTCAACTTGATGGATCTGATCTGTCTCAATATAGTGATGTCACTGCCAAGATTGATTCCAAAGAAGAATATTTATTTATGGTGGCTGTAAGTAATGCCTATAGTCAAGCTCTGTCAAGATGGATCAATAATGAAATTAATATTAATACTGAATTGCCAAAAATGATTTTAAATATAATTAAAAAGGCATATACTGGCAATATTGCAGATGTGACAAAACCAACAACTAAACCAATGACACAAGTAGAGAGTGCAGTTAGACAAACTATTAGTAATGCAGTTCAAACTGAAATGACTCAAAAACCTAAAGAAATAAGATTGACATGTAAGGAAATTAATCAAGGATTGAATGTGTATGTCGATGGTGTCAAATTGCAATGTAAATAAGAAAAAATTGATATAGTTAATCATTAATCAGAACAGATATTATTCTAATTAATAAAAATAAATCAAATGACATCAACAAATATTACTGAAAATATTACTAATACAGGGAAAACAGAAACAAAACTTAATGAAGTATTTGTTTCAATAGATATTGAAGCATCTGGAAGAAGGCCAGATAAGAATTCAATAATTTCAATTGGTTATTGTATTGGTGGACTTGATGGAAAAACCATATCTAAAGATAGAATATCACTTAAACCACAAGAGAAAAGTGAATTTGACAAAAACACATTGAACGAATTTTGGTCAAAACAATTGGACAAACTTAAAATATTTCAGGATGAATCACTTGATATTATTGATGGATTAGAGAAATTTATGAAGATAGTTAACGATCTAGAAGACAAATACAAAAGAGTACATATTTTATGTGATAATCCTGCATTTGATATTCATTTCATTGATTATTATTTGGCGAAATATTTGGACAAGCAACCATTATCATATACAAAGAATAATAAATTCAGAAGTATTATGACAGCACATAAATATATATTTAGGACATTTGACAAATTTACATATGACAAGACTAAACATGAAGATGAAATGAAAAAATATAAAATAAATAAAGATCACTATCCAGAGAACGATGCAGAATACAATTACTATTATTTGATTAGTTTAATTAATATTATTGGTGATAAATAATTACAAATTATAAATGATAATTCCATCAATATTTGTTGGTTCTGTATGTAAGTGATAAATTTTTTTATTATTAAATCTGAAATTAATATCTGTGATATCACTAACATCACATACTACTTGATATCCATAATTATCTAATGTCGATTTCATATAATTTGTCAAATATGTCTTACCTGTTCCAATAAAAATAATTGCTTTATCACCTCTATTTTCCAGATATTGTTTAATGTCATCATAAACTGATTGTTGTGCAGGTGTTAATTGTTGAGTCATTTTGGTATATCTTATAAATTATTAATAGTTGTTTTGATTAGTAGATTAGTAATTGATATAATATTAATCATAAGATAATAAACAATAATATCAATTTTTCCATTTAATATGGACAATGTGTATAGTAAACTGGGAATGGCACAACATCTCTAACAGTTGGTGCACCAGTAATTAACATACAATATCTGGCAAAACCCATACCCCATCCTCCATGAGGCATTGACCCGTTTTTACGAAGATCCACAAACCATTGGATTGGTTTAGCATCCATTTTTCTCTTATCAATTTCATTTTTAAGTTTGTCATATCTCCATTCACGCATTGATCCACCAAACATTTCTCCAACTCTTGGAGCAAGTAAATCAAAAGACTCACATTCTTGCAAATTATCTCCTGAATTATCATCACATTGTTTCATGTAGAAACTTTTAATTGCAAGAGGCCAGTGAGTTACAAAGACAAATGCACCAATTTCATCAGTAGATTTTCCAGTTTTGGTAATTGTTTCACGTTCAGTTTCAGATAAGTTCATCCAACCAAAATATCTAACTAGTAATTTTTCATGTTCAGATCCTAAATCCTCTCCTTGTTTAGGTAGTTTATCAACCTTAACACGTTTCATTTTTCCATCAGTATCAGGTAACATAATTTTAGTTGATACGATTTTCTGTATCAAATTAATTGCATCTTTATGTTTGATTCTAATAAATGGTTTATCCATTAATTTGGTTAATAGTTTTCTAGAACTAATTACATCCTGTGATGAGAATTTAGATTCCAAAAAGTCCAATTCGTCAGAACAATGTTTCATAATATATGTAGTAATATATTTGACATAGTTTTCGGTAAAGTCCAAAAGTTTGGTTAATGATTCAAATGCTCTTTCAAATTCCACATGGTAAAACTCTGCTAGATGTTTCAATGTGTCTGATTTTTCGGCTCTAAATGATTTCTGTGCAGTATATACACCATTTAAACCTGTAATACCTGCTTCTAATGGCAATTGTGATGAAACAGTCAGACCAACAGAAATATCTTTCCCTTCTTTATCTTTGGAGAAAATTTGTGGTGATATCTTAAATGTTTCACCAGCACCTTCACAATCACTCATTGTAATAATATTAGGATCAAATTTAGTGATACCATTGTCATTCATAAAAATAGCAATAGCTAAATCAGCCTTAGAACAAATTCTAAAAATGGCCTGCATTGTCTTACTTCTCATTCGATACATAGGCAATTGTCTCAATGAGATAATGGATTTTTCAGTTGATTTTTGAATTGGATATGTTTGAGGTGATTCTACATTTCCAATCAATCTCACTCTCAGACCATGTAATTCAAATTTCTGTTTACGTGATTTCTGTTCCTTTTCGTCTTTAGGAGGGACAGTTAGAAATCCTTCAACACAGACTGCACAACCATCACTTAAATTTTCAGACTTTAACATTTGTTGGAAAGACAGAGTTTTAAATTGTGATGCTTCAGGAAGATCCTCAATATGGTAAATATCATTAAATGTTGATCCCTGATAAGTTTTAGAATTAGAATCAGAATCAGTATTAGAATCAGTATTAGAATCAGTAATAACACACATCATATCATCCATACAAGATCCATCATAAAGATCCAAAAAAATAATTTTATCATGACCACCAAGTCTAATACGACGAACCCAACCATAAAATTTAGTAAATCGATCTGTCAATTTATTCTGATCTTCATTAAATACCTTCAATAGTTCTCTCATTGTTGAAACTGGATAAATCTTTGTGTCTGATTTTTTTTCCTTAATCTGGTCTTGGATTTGGTCTTGGGCACGGATTTGAGCTAGACTAGCCATACCGCCCATAACGTCAAGAACCTTATAAGATTTCTCATCAATAGAATTGGTATCAGTAATAGTAGTTGTAGTTGTATCAGTCATGTTAATGTATTTTGATAAAGTATTATTAATAACATCAATAATAATGTAATTAAAAAATATGGTTTTCAATTTTTACTAAAAATTAAATATATGATGAGTGCATTTAATAAAACCTGTTTTTCCATTTTTATGCAATACAAATGTGTCTGAAAATTGGATTATCTTACTTACAGTTCCATTAAATGCCACAAATTGCAGTTCACCTAATACATCAAGAACTATTGTTGATGGATTGATCATTAACCATTTATTTCTTATTTTATTAAAATTACCTCTTTTAATAAATTTGGATGTAATAACATTAAGTAGATCATATTCATTACCAACATTATTATTTCTGATAACAGACATACAATTTTGATCAAACATATATTGGACACAATGCCATCCAGAATTAGTAACACCACCATAATATTCTTTCATAAAACTATCTACCACAATTTTTGGATCGATATGATTATTTTTGTTGTGTTTGTTTTTTTTATTTTGTTTATTATTTTTCTGTTTTTTTCCATTATTGCTAAATGATTTGCACTCAGGACAGTCACAATCTACAATAGAACTATTACCCCATATATCATCACTAATAATTTTCTGAATATCATCTATATTTGTCATATTTCTAATAAATACTTATTATATTGATCAATATAATTACGATTATATTGATTACGCATCACAATGTTTAATAATTTAATAAATTAAAATATATCGAATGATCTGTGAACATGTGAATTATTACATTTACAATAATCATCAGGATAAACATATCCATTATCTTTAGCATGTTTACTACAACATTCATCATCATGTGTTCTATTCATTTGTAAATGTAATTTATCTGATTCCCATTTTTTACATAACATCTTACCACATGAAAAACACCAATCTCTACCACAACCACTCCAATCATAACCTAAAATTGAATTCTGATATCCACATATAATATAATTAGTCTTCTCTGGCATACTGATTGTATGTGCACAATGTGGACAAGATTTTGCCAGTGTCTTAATTGGATCAATCTTCTTAGTGTTTTCCACTTTTTTGTAATTCTTATTATTGGCAATTCTTTGTAGTGTTTTTTTGTATATATCATCATTTGATTTATCACTAATTTTTGATATTAAATCAAATGCTGTTGTCTTTGAATCACACATATATATATCATCTATCCATGCCTGTTTTGTTTTGATATCTACATTGTCCATAAATATCTTACCATATGTATAACTATATATTAGTCCTTTGTATTCCGGATATTTCTCTATATATTCATTATAAAAAGGTAATGCATCCATTATATTATCACAACCTTCATAAATTGCCTTTAATTCTGCATATATATTTTTAGATTTATTATGATAATCATTATTGTTTTGCATATTTATTAATTAATCTAATTATCTTGGCAATTATTTAGACTATTTATAAATAAAGAATTATTCAATCTTTTCAAAAATTAACAACTTATGAGAATCAATAAATGATCCATATCTATAATATGCAAGTTTATATTTCCGATCTTTCTTTAGTTCAAATAGTATTGAACTATTATTATCATTTAATAATTTCATATTATTACTTTCAAATAATTTAATAATATCTTTGTATGAATGTACTCTCTCTTCAAACTCTCTCTTTCTCCATGGATATCTGAACACATATTTATTATTAGTATTTATTTTTGTTATGTTGAATATTCGGTTATATTGAAGATCATTAATATTGTCATCAATTAACTCACTGAATAATGAGTAAATAAATATGAGTCCTCCTTTCTTAAGATATTTAGTCATTCCAATTATTCTATTATTCTCAAAATAATTAAGACTATTCACAAACATCAATATATCTCCATTATTTATTTCATATTGTGTGAAATATTCTGTCTTGTCATTTGGATTACCCCAAATTAAATATTGGTTTGCCATTGGTAATATGTTTGTCCCTAATTCTACTGGATCTATGTCTATTCCAATATGTTTATTAATTCTCATATTCTTCAACATGTATCTTCCTAAACTACCATTACCAGTTCCAATATCTATTACATTTTTGTCTTCTATCTTTAAAGAACTAAGTGATGTCTTAATTATTTCTTTTTGGAGACTCAATAAATATGTAATATCATTGCATTCTCTGGAATCTTTAGAATCTGCATCATAATAGATATGTTTTGATGGATCATATATATTGAATATATCATTAACAGTCCATTTATTATAAACTCTTTGTAGAATCCTATTAACAATATCTTCTCTATTTGGTTTCTTCTTGTCAGGTCGTTCAGATAATACCATCAAATGTAGATTATTATTATTGACCATTGGAAGTATTCTATAAATATTCCCTTTTTTGATTGAAATATTTTTGATTTTGTCATACTCTATTAATCCATTGACATATATCTTATCCTTATTATCTTTGTCATATTTGTAGAAAAAGAATAGATTATGCGGATTATTATTATTTTTTGTTTCAAACTTATAATCATAACTAGACATAAGATCAATAGTTAGATCAGATAGTGGTTTAATTTAAGTGGTGTTACATTGTTGGATATATGTAATATCCAACCATCATTATCATATGGTGTAACTGGTTTGTCAAATAAATATGACAGAAAATCTCTAATTATTTTTTCATTAGTTGGTATAATTTTGATCAATGGTTTAATGTATAAATTTTTGGTAAGTTTGTGTTCCTTAGTGATTATTTCTTTAATCTTGTCTTTATAATTCTCATTTAATTCAATATCATAAATCATTTTGATATTAAATAATTTTTCGATCATTCTGTTCTGAATTGAAATATGATTTTTCGAATCAATAACATCAAAAATATAATAAATATCACAAACTTGATTATTAAGTTTATTAACATATTCGGATTCAAGGATGATTTCGTTATTATTCAGTTTGACAGTGATATAAGTGTAGATTCCATCACATTTGGGTGAGATATATACCGGAATATTGTTGGTCAATAATTTGTAAATATATGGAATATGGAATGATTCAATATGAACTGGTTTTTTTGGATTAGATTTTGTGTATAAATCTGAATCTAGACTGATTGGATTGAATTTAATATCCATATCCATTTTTATAATTAGATTAGATGATCTATTTTTGTTGATGAAATTATATCAATTTTTATTTATATTTGTGTTTGAGGATCAAATAATATTATAATTATATAGTATTATTCAGAAGATGACATCAACAATGACAGATCATTCAGAGGGAGTAGATAATAAAGCTATTTTATGCAATACTGAGAGTCCTGTGGATACAGAGTCAGAGAGCACAGCACATAAATTATTCAAAACAAATAATGATACTAGTACAAATATTCCTGATTATTCAGATAAGGATACACAATCATATCATTGTGTGAAGACAAAGAATAATGATTCAAATCAGGTTGGATGTAAAAATGAGACAATTGATAATATAATTAAAAAACTTGATATGAAAGAACTAGAAACATCAGATATGACAAATCAAAAGGAATATATTACTAAGAGTAAGTTGACGACATTATTAGGTGAAGTAAGAGTTGATATACTTTCATTAGTGAATATTGTAGATATGTTGAATAAGAATGTTAAACAAGAAAATGAGGAAATAACAAAAATCAAATCCGATATATGTAAATTAGTCACAGAGAATAACTTGTTGAAAGAAAGACTTTCACTATTAAAGGAAAAATCAGGAACTCAAACATCACAACAAACTCAAGGACAAGAAACTGAACATAATAATAGAGAACTCAAACTAACTAAGAACATTACTAAACAAAATGATATAATTGAAACAAATATATTTACAGATTCACAAATGGGTTCAAGAGCTACAAGATTTAAGATTGTTCCAAATAGAACAAAGAGAAATACATCGGATCAATTTGGTAGCACAATACAGAATAAAGAAGAACAACAAATGCCATCACGACAAGCGATGAGAAGAGAGATAACAACCATAGATATTAACACAAATAAACAAAAATCGACTAATAATTTAATAGAAAACAAAGTAGCAATTATTAGAAGATAAATTAAAATAATTATTTTTTGCCTTTCTTATTTTCACTAGAACCTGAACAACCATGAGCACAATTAGCATTGTGTTGATGTTGAGACTGAGTTTGATTATTTTGTTTTTCGACGGCACGTTGTTTAACAGAGTTAGGCATACGAGCCATACGTTTATTTTTAATAATCATTTTAAGTTTTTCTTTAGTATCCATTCTATGGGCATTATTAACAGAATTAAAATCAGTATTAGGAATATTCATATTATTTCTTGTCGAAAGTGATTCTAATAATTTCCTTCTTTGTTCAGGATCCATATTTTTCAATTCATTCAAGGCTTTCATTACTTCAGCTTTATCAAACTTTGGGAGCTCTAATTTTTGGGAATCCTCAATCCCCTTAGGTTCTTCAAATGATTTTGATGTCTGTTCCATTTTATTGATATCTGTCTTGTTTTTGAAATCCTTCTCAAATTTCTCATCTAGTTCATCATCATATTCTTTGATTTTAGATTTGTCTTCAGTATTATCAGTAGTATTAGTAGTATTTGACATTTGAAGGAGGTGTGTTTATGTTTATTTAATTAATCAATTTGTTAATCAATTAAATAATAATAAGTTCAATTTTTTGTATTATTTTTTGTATTATTCTTTTTATTAATATTAATCATAGTATATGCATTGATATCATTATCAATCTTATCTTTAATATATTTGATTATGTCTTTCTTAGTAACATTATTTTTTAATAATGATATTATTTTCTCCTTTCTCTCATCAATTGTTGATATTGGCGTTTGTGGTGGTAATGTTGGTGATCCAAATATAAATGAACTATACTGAATTATGTCCTCTACAATATTGTATGGCTCTTCATTCATATCACTTATCATTGTATTAATTATATGTTTATATTCATCATCAGTCACATTTTCCAAATCTTTAATAAGATTGTTATTAATATAGTCTTCAACAATTCCAACAAGATCATTTCTTTCAGACTGGATTATGAATATCAAATATATATATCCATTAACACTATTATTAATATTTTTAGAAGATGATGTCACAACATATCCTACCTGTTTTTCAGTTCTGATTAAGGCAGTGAATTTGTCTGAAATAATTTGATCAACAATATTAATATATATTTTCTTCAAAAAATCAGAATCTTCTTTCTCAATAATGTTGTCTAAATAAATACCATAACATATTGCATTATCCTTGTTATCCTTGTTCTCACTCTCAATTGTCATATTTTTGGATAGAGTTTTGTTATCTAGATTATTTTTCACTCTGTTAATTACATCAGTATGTGTATTATTAATAATATTGTTATCGAAATAATCGATAATCCTATTAACCTCATTAAGACGAATTGACCCACCAAAAATTCCAATAATCAATCCCTCCTTCAGTAAGTCAGATGTATTTTTGTAATAATTCTCTTGATCTTTCTGACTTAATTTATCGATAGATTGTTTCTCTAAAGAAGTGATCATATTTTTGACTAAATATGAATATTTAGGATTTGTCATGTTGGTAAATTCTGATATTGCAATTGAATATGGTTCTGCTAAACTGTAACTCTTTAAACGTTTCATCAAACTTTCATGAACACTTTCATAAATTGTTTTATTGAATGTATTAAATTCGATATCAGATTTGTTTCCAAAATAATAATCAAGAATTTCTTCAGTTATCTTTCTAATATTTGTTCCTGAAACACCTTCAATGGTTATTGTCAATTCGTTATTATTCACAGAAACATCTAATGATATATTTGATAATCTCAATTGATATGTTTTTGTATTAATCAATTTATCAATATATCCAATAAATAGGATTAATTTAATATAATTATCAACATTGTAATTCTTTAATGAACTGAGTTCAATTGTAATAAACATACATATATTAACAGTGTCATATTGATTTTGTTTTTTGACAAAATACAGATTGCCCTTTTTAGAATGTATTTTACAATAATCTTTATCATTATCACTGATTGTATTGATGATTTGGATATTATCTGGATTGACAATTGGTTCTATTTTTGGTATTGGCATTGTGTCAATGTCCTCAATATTATTTATAATTTTCATATTATCATTATCAAAAGGGACAAATTTTTGATCATATTTCACAAAGTAATATTTGTCATATTTATTGAAATCTTTATCATCAAGTTTGTCAGAACTCAAAATAACTTTCATTCTGCCTAATGTGAGTTGATCAAGTAGATGTAATAGTCCTTTATAACTTTCATGATGATTGCTATAAAGTAGTTGTTGTATTGGTAAATATTTAAGATCTATTTTCTTGATGTCATATACTTCTGAAAAATATTGTGTTAATGATGAACCATCTTTCTTATCTTGTGACAAGAAATACAATTTAGACAATTTATCTAGATTATTATGTAAATCACTGTAAATAGTTTTATTTTGTTTGAATTGTGCAGACATAATTGTGATATACTTACATACAAAATAAATAACAAATTCCCATATGTCATAACCCTTATCAGTCAATTTGATATCAATAGACAATATTGAATTAGAATCGAAATCATGTTCTATTCCAACATAAATGTCCATAACTAAGTTGAGTGATGTCAATATATAATGTAAACTATAATCAACTTCACAACCTAAAAGATGTGTCAATATATTAATATTTGCTGATCCAACATTATTATGATGTTTTTTATTTTGATCAATAATCCATTTAATTGAAAGATGATTTTCTTTTGATAGAGTTTTGACTTTAATTAGTTCATAATGTTTATCTTTATATGAATATTCTGCATCTAATTTATTATTTTTGACATTACTATTTATGGAAACATCATTAAACATATTAGATATTTGGGTAATGGTATTATCATCAATAGAGTTATGACAGATATATAGGACCATTTTATCAGAACTATAATGATCATTATAAAACTTAATTACTGCATCTCTTAATAGTTTATGATTATTGTTGAATGGTTCGAGTAATGTTTTGGATGTTCCGGTTCCGAATTTTCGAAGTGATACATTTTTAAATAGATTTTTAGAAATATTCATTATTCTCCAACCATCAGAACTAATATTTTTATTATGTTCAGATTCTACAGAATTGAGTTCTTTAGTGAGATATGTTTCGTCAAATATGGGAGTGACAAAGAATCTACTAAAGATATGTAATAATTGATAGAAATTATTTTTTGTTGTGAAATAATATTGAGTGCTATTATCGGCAGTGAAAGCATTGGTATGACCGCCATTCATTGAGACTTGATTTTGAAAGTAAGATCCACCTGGGTATTCCTTACTACCCATAAATAACATATGTTCTAAAAAATGAGCCATACCTTCTAGTTCAATTGGATTATCCAATGTTCCAACATTAACATACATATGAGCAGTGCTCATGTTTGTATTTTTATCATTTTGAATGAAGAATATTTGCAATCCATTATCCAATTTGACATATTTATATTCATGTTTGTCATTGATTCCTTTGTAAACATTGTTAGACATTTTTATGATAGATTTGTTTTCATCTAATATTTCATTTAAGGGATCTTGAGACTTGTCATGATTGTCAGTTTTATTTGATAAATAATAATTCATATATATCTTGTCAAGATAATTAATCTTATTTTTAATAATAATTATTCAATTAGATTGAGATATAAAAAATTGATTCATAATAATATTAATATATGAGTAATCATAGGACACTAGATAAAGTCAAAAAAACTTTGGGGAAAAGTATTATGACAGATTCTAGTTTGGTTCTTCCCAAAAATATTTTTGAGTCGGAAAATTCTATTACTAAATCTATTAAGAAATCTATTAACAAATCCATTAACAAATCTAATAATAAACAAAAAACCAAAACTCAAAACAAAACTATTGACAATAATGATGAAGAAGAATTAATAATTAATAATAACCATAACATTATTGTTAAAAAAAAGGAAGAGGATCTTTCAAAACCACCAGTATACAATGGGACAGAACCACATCATATATTTATGAGAAAGTTTGACAGATATGTGCAATATATGAAACATAAAGAGACACATACAATGATATTACGTTTTATGAATGAATTATTTGAAGATGAATACAAGAGTTTGAGAGAGATAACTAATATTACACTTGATAAGATACCATCATGCAAAAGATTTATGGATGTATATGATGGGAATGATGAATATAAAGACAATTTCAAACTGAAATCACCTAATGGAGTGTCACCAGAAATATTATTAGACAGAATTATGTCAAAAATCGGTTTTTCCTTTGTATTAAATGACAAATCCAAAGGGAAACATAGTGGAAGCACTTATTCAATATATCCATCTAGAATTAAATAGTTTATTTATTATTTATTATGATAAATAATAAACATAATTAATTAAACAATAACCAACTGATCATATTTTGTTTCATGGTGGGTGCCTTAATATTAAATAAATTAAGGAATAATTTTCTGCCCGTCTTGATTAAATTCATATCATAAACTGCATTCTCCTCTTCATCATCAGTATCTTCATCAACTGATTTGACAGGTGATAATATGGATTCATTACTATGCATCATGTCATTAATATAGACTATTTGTATCTTATCGGCTGATATTTGTTTAAGAACATTAATGAATACAAGTTCTGGTGTAGTTTTGTTTGCAGTATACATAAGAATATTACATGCCTTAATTGTGTTATCATCTTTCTTGTTGGTATTAATGATATCTACATAATTATAACTCACAAAATCAATCGGCTTGTTATCATTGTCATGAATGATCAATGTTCTGACATATTTATCATTAAAAAATAAGTTTTCAATCTCATCTTTATTAAGAACAATATGAATATTAAATGACTGCATATATGTGCTATACATTGTATGGACTAGTTCAATAGTTTCTTTATCCTTTTTGGCAATAACATATTTCTTATTCGGTTTGAGTGATATTTTAAGTTTGTCATGAATTACATCATCTTTCACATTACCAATATTCACAAAATCATTTGATCTCAATTTATGGTAATCAATTGGTCTTGAATATTGTCTAATTGTGGCTACAGGTTTAGGAACAATTCTATTTGTAATAAATGCTCCTTTATCTATACCAAGTGATAATGATTGTCTAATTGTCTCATCAATTAATACTTTGGCAATTCCAGTAGTTCTGTATTTTCTGTCACAACACATAAACATAGGAATTGTTACAGTATTTTTGTCATCATTAATTTGGATAGTTCTATAAGTATATCCTATCAGTCCTACAATCTCATTATTACTGTCATTAACAGTAAGGAAATATCCAGTATTATTCATTTGCCATACTAACTTATCAACTGTATATTGTTCAATATAAGTTGTGTCATTGCCTCTATCATTAAATTTAGTAATAAAATCGGCTACTAGAGTCATATCTTTTTCGTCAGAAAGTGAGACTTTATTCCAAGTATATCCTTTTGGCAAAACAACAGGTTCTGATTTGGAGGTCTTTTTAATATCACTATTGATTTGTTCAGTTTTATAAACTGTATCATTAAGTTTCATGACAGGTTTATTATTCCAAAACTTGTATTCTTGAGATTTAGCTTGTTCAAATGTTCGTGACATAATTAATAATAATTATTATTTTTGATTATTACTTTAAGTAATATTATTATCTTAATATTATTCAATAAGTAAATAAGTAAATAAAATATCTAAATATAAGCAAATAATTACTATTAATTAGCCATAATCATAATGATAAGTAATTTAATTGTCGATTACACAAAAGAAGGAAAGATAAATAATATTGAGTATTCAAATATCGAATATGTAAACAATTTTACAAAAAGAATCAAATTCTATAATCCAATGGTGAATGAACCATTACATAAATTCTGGTATTACATTCCCAATGCGAAAATAATCAAAAAAGGACCAAACAATATATCAATTGTAACATCAAGTTCAGAGAAACAATTGATTGAATCACTAAATAGTTTGGATGAAACAACAAACAAGATTATTAGGAATATTAAGGGAGACTATACAATAGAACCGAGTATTATATTAAATAGCAACTACCCTCCAATGATGAATTTGATAATTGATAGTGAGAGTATTATTTACAATCATAATAATGAAGTGTCAGATATTACACTAATTAAACCAAATTCAAAAATAATGACATATATTGAATTAGATTGTGTAATATTAGGATCAAAAGAAGCATTCAAAAAATGGAGAATTATTCAAATGAAAGAAATAAAACCAATGGAATTGGGTTTCAATTTGTTCCATCAGCAAAATGCTAATCCTAATCCTAACCCTAATATTAATATCAATATGTTTAATCAAAACCAATCTATACCATATACTATTCCTAATCCTAATCTTAATCAACAATATCAGCAATCTCAGCAATCCCAAAATACAAATCAATTACCTAAAAATCAACAAAATCAACAAATAAATCAAACAACCAAAGATAAACCAACTGGAAATATGGGTTTGAATGGATTTATTCCACCAACACAACAACAATTATTGGATATGATGGGCAAGTTAAAGAAATCATCTAATGGTCCGCATCATTCACAGAAAAAAACAGAACATAAATCACATATGCAACTAAAGAAGAAGGATGAAGAGAAATGTGAAATACCAATTGCCCCACCTCCACCAATAGAACCAGAACAAGAGACAAAACAAGAAATACAGAGTCAATCTTTAGTAAGTGTGATTAAACCTGAATTAAAAACTGAATTTAAATCTAAATTGGAGATGAGAGATAATGAGAAGAAATTATTAGAGGATATGAGGACATCATTGGAAGAATGGAAGGAACAACAGAATAAGGATAAAATATCACATGATAATGACATTAAACTATGGGATAATTTGATAGAGAAAATTAATAAGATAATAGAAGAGAATAAATCTAAGGATAATATGTCAGAATCATTGACTGATATTATTAGTCAAAATATTAGTCAGAATAATAGTCATTCTGATGATGAGGAAGATGAGGAAATATTTGTAATAAAGAGACCAACAGTAATAAAACAGACAAAACAAAATGAAGTGGAAGAAGAAGATGACGAAGTAATGATATTAAAACCGACTATAAAAAATAGATAATTATGATTTATTATTGCAATTTATTTTATTTAGAATCGAAATAAATTAAATTAGTTTCAGGATCATAACAAATCTTGGAGTATTTAGACTTATCAATAAAATTAGCTTTAAAATTGCCACTTGTATAAATGGTTAATCTCTTCGAACAATGACCATCAATACGTTCGACACTTGAAATAACTGTTTTAGAATCAGTGTCATATCCTTTAATCAAAAGTGTATCAAAAGTTCCTGGACAAGTAGCCAGTAAATCAGACATAACAATTCCTTCATTTTCAATTGTTTTAGTCTCATTAATGTCATTAGTAACAACACCATTTAAATAATAAGTATCACTTAATTCAAAATCATTTAATTCGTCATCTAAATTATATTTAACCCAATATAATCCCTTTTCTGTAAATTGATCATCTTTTTGATATTGGTACATATTATCATCATCTAGATCATCAATATTATCGTCATTATTAGTATTAATGTCATCATCAATAGTATCAGAAATAATACCTCTAAGAGTTTTGTGACCAGATTTAATAACACCAGACTTGATAGACTTTAATAAGTTGAGATTATCTTGAAGTTTCTTTCTAAAAATATTGGGGTTATTAATTGGAGTAATAGTAATACCTGATTTCTCATCATCATCAAGTGATAATATGTAATATTTATCTTTATGTTTCAAATAAATATTTCCATTAAGGTCTGTCTGAACAATGACATATTCATTTTTAATCTCTAATTTAGATTCTGTTTTAGATTCTGTTTTAGAATCAGATTTAGATTCTGTTTTAGATTTAGACAAGATAAATAGGGATATTTTACTCATATTAGATAATTAGTGAATGAGATATATTGATTTAATAATGAATCAATATGTCTAATAGATAAAATAATTAATATTCAATTTTATAGTTAATAAATATTTGGAGTGATAGTTTTGAACCCTCTAAAGACACCATTAATATAACCAAGAACAGAGAGTAATTGAAGATAGTTATCAGAACCGATAGTAATCATACGTTCAACTTTTGAAATATGAATTATGATTTTTGCCATTTGTTTTTGATCTAATTTTGATTCAGAATCAAGGACACTATTTTTAATACATTGTAATATGTAATTGATTGGATATCCTTCATTTGATATATCAATAACAATATCACTTAATTGACTAATATTTGACGTGGTAATCGATTTCCAATATTTACTAAAATATTTTTTGTCTAGATATGATGTAATATCATAAATATCTTTTTTTGTGATCTTTCTTTTGGTTGAGTTTGGAATATATTTCAGATTTTGTAATGTATTAATTGATTTACGTGCATCACCTTCACAGATATTAGTAATAATATCAAATACTTCATCATCAATATTAATTTTTTCATCATTGGCAATAGTTTTGAGTTTTTGTTTCATCAAGTCATCAGGAATAGGATTAAATCTGAAATCTGCACATCTTGATTTGATGGCATCAATAATTTTGGATTCGTAATTGCAAATGAATATGAATCGTGTAATATCACAAGTTGTTTCCATAACTTTTTTAAGGGCAGTTTGTGCTTCGGATGTCATTGAATCTGCTTCATCAAGAATAATAATTTTAAATGCAGGACTGGGATATTTTGGATCAGGAGAACCGACAACAATATTTGCAAATCTAATTATTTTTTCTCTAACAACGTTGATACCATTTTCATCAGAAGCATTTAATTCTAATACTTTATCATTAATTTTATCAGGACCATACAATTGCATTACAAGAGCAAGGACTGTTGATGTCTTACCAGTTCCGGAACCGCCATGAAATAATAAATGAGGGAGATCACCTCTCTTGATACTTGTCATTAACATATTTTTGACTTCATCATGACCGACAATTTCATTAAGGGTTTTAGGTCTGTATTTATCAACCCAAGTAGTTTGACTTTTATCACGGACATAATATTTTTTGAGTTTCTTTTCTTTGAGTTGGATAGTGTCATCATTTTGGAATACACCGCCAGAAAATAGATCATTCATTGTAACATTATCTTTAGATCGCAGAACACTTTTCTGTTTAACATTCTGTTTGACATCCATTATTGAATTAGATATATGATATCTAGAATGTTTTTAAATATTATCAATCAGTTAATGTATCAATTATTATCATATAATATAATTTTAAGAACCAATAAATCATTTTTTCATCATTTTCAATAATTAATAAATCTAAATTCTAAACCAAATAATATACATTATAATGTCTACATCTAACAATATGACAACATCATCATTACTGTCTAATATTGCAGAAACAGGTTCTGCAATTGGTTCTAAATTAATTAATGTTCTTTCTAAAAAAGCCCCAACTACTCCAACTAATCCATCTAATCCAACTACTCCAACTACTCCAACTAATCCATCTAATACTGAAACTACATATCTCCAATTGCCATTACCATCAACATCTGAAACATCAAATCAAATAGAATCAGAACAGAAAAATCTTTCATTTGAAGAAAGAGTTAAACTTGTCCAACAAGAAAAAGAGAAAATGATGAATAACATGACCAAAAAGGATTTAGTTGATATAATATTCAGACAGAATAATGTAGTAGCACAACAATCAAGTCAATTATTGGACATAATCGATTTAGCCAATACAGTTGAAACAACAGCCAGAACAGAAGAGAGAAATAATATTAAATGTCCTAAATATAACGAAAGTGCAATCCAGGAAGTTTATGACAGCACAGTAAAAATAAATCTATTATTGACAGTAATATTCATAGTCATTTTGATCTGGTTCTTCTATTATAACAACAACAAACAAGAACAAAAATAAAAATTGAATTGAATAATATCTATTATCTATTAAATAAATAATAAATATTAATTATTTAATGTACAGACTTCCAAAAATGGATCATTTAGTTTCATTCATTAATATGTTCACACATAGTGATTATATTACAGATTCGTTTTACAAATCAATATTAGTTGTCATATTATTGTCAATATTTTATTTCGGACTCTTACTTTTGATAAAACTTGGTATTTGGGGTCCATCTGAATCTAAAACAACTAATGAAGAACCGATTATATTAATTGGTATAACAGGACGCAAAAGATCAGGGAAAGATACTATTGGCAATTATTTAGTTAATAATCATGGATTTGTCAGAGTGGCATTTGCAGATGCTCTTAAAGATGCATGTCAAATTATTTTTGGTTTGACATCTGAACAAGTATATGGTGATCTAAAGGAGATAAAGGATAAATATTGGGACTATGAACCAAGAGAATTATTGCAGATTGTAGGGACAGATTTATTTAGAGAGGCATTACCAAATAAATTGAAAAAGATTGGACCAGATATTTGGATTAGATCAGTTGACAGAAAGATCAAACAATTAATGGAATCAGGATATAAACGTTTTGTAATAACAGATATTAGATTTCCGAATGAACTAGAATTCATTAAAAATAATAATGGTATTTCTTGGAAAGTGACACGTAAATCAGTCATACCCCAAGATCTGTCAAGTGTTCATGCATCTGAAAGAGAAATAGATAATTTAAATTGTGATATTGTTTTTGAGAATGAACAGACCATTGTTGAATTATTGAGACATGTGGATAATGAATTTATTAGTTCATATTCTAAATTATGTAATAAATCTAAAACAGAATAATGACTTTTTATTTATAGATATAAACAAAACTTATTAATTATGTGCTAATTAATAAGGTTCTTTAATGTCATACATTTCTATATATAGTAATATTAAATGGACAAATATGACATTGACCAGATTTTAAAGGCAGTTGGAAATAATACTGGAATAAACACAGATACATTATTGGAATCATTACCAAAGAGAATACCAACTATTAATACAAAAACAATTATTTCTTCATTACTGCCTAATGATGCATCCACAGATAACGGATTAATAGATAATGGATCAATTACATTATCCCAATCATCACCATTGAATCATGAAATGAAATCATCTATTACACAATCTATACAACCTATACAAACTACACAACCAATAATACCAATTCCTCCAACTGAAAGTCTGAAAGATACAAAAGAACATGTATCAATACCTGAAATAAAGAAGAAGAAGAGTGTCAAAATAAATAGTGTTCCGAAATATGTATCAAATAAGGAATCAGATGGCGGAGCAAATATTATTATTAATAATAACAATAATAATTCTGTTGAACATAAAACCATAAATATGATACCAATATTTGGTTATAATATGCCTGTAACTACATTATATTTTTTGATTGTGATGATCATAATTGGTGTAGTAATATTCTATTTCACTGGCGAAAAGAAGAAAGAAGATAAGAAAAAGAAAGATGATGAATAATTATGATTTATATTTAAGAATGTAATCATCAAAAGACAAGACTTTAAGTGGAGAATGAATAGATGGATATTTAGGATAGGAAGTATTAGTGAGGATTTGCCATAATCTATTTTTTTGAGTAGTTGAAAGACTAGGACGTTTGACTTTAAAAATGATAAATAAATCACCATATAATGGAGCTGATTTAGATTTTAATTCTTCAGGGACATATTTCATACCTTTACCTTCAACAACATAGATATCATTATTTAAAATGACATCATTGATTTCGATTTGGATTGTTTGATTATTTAAATAAGGGATCTCTTGTTTAATCCCAACAATAGAATCGGCAAATTCAATTTCATGTTCAATCAATAAATCAGCTCTATTAATTCTGTTGATCTCTTTAATGAACATACCTCTTTTGAATTTAGATTTATTATTATTGGTCTCTCTGATAATAAATAATACATCTGATCTTGATTTTTGGGTCTTTCTTTCATTAATTGGTATATAATTACCTTCATTCTCCAATTTAATGAAATAATTGTCATATGCTCCAGGTGGAATATCTATTTCACATCCAATAGACTCTTTTATATATTTGGACCCTTTACATTCAGAACATAACTCAACATCTGGATCAATACCAGTTCCATCACATATATTACATTTTTTTTCATTTATTAGGTAACCCATTTTACCGCCTTTAACAGTTTCTAAAAACATACCATTACCTTTACATTCATTACACGAACCATCAATTTTATTTTTTGTCCCTGATGAATCACATTTAGAACATGGACTAAATCTTTCAAATTTGATTTCTTGTGTGAATCCTGTATATAATCTATCTATTTCTGCTTCTATTTTGACTAAAACATCTGGTATACTATTATCTTCATTATCGAACATATTCTCAAACATATTTGATGGATCAATAATATTGTCTCCATTTGTGTCTGAAAAACCAAACTTATCATACTTTTCTTTCAATTCATCATCTGATAATACTTGATATGCTTTGGTTATTAATTTGAATTTATTGACTGCTTCATCCTTATTTGTTTTATGTTTATCAGGATGCCATAAAACAGCCAATTTATTGTAAGCCTTTTCAATATCTTTTTTAGAGGCTTTAGGGTCTATACCCAAAACAGAGTAATAATTAATATTATTGTCAGTCATATAATTGATAAGATATGTGTTATTCTTAAACTCATAAATAAATAATTTATTCTATTATGTCTTGATAATATGCAGGTTGTGGTAAATTATTTTGTTTCATATTATTATTGTTATTATTAGGTTCATTGATAAATTTACCATAAGTCTTGTCAAGAAGTTTGAGAATATATTCAACATCATCCTTATCTAAAAATTCAGAACAAATACTTTTGACCATTTCATTGACTGGTTTATTAAATGTAATATCAATGTCATTTGGATCATATACATTAGCATTAATATATTCATTCTTTGCATTGAGCATTCTATTAATGTAATTATCACTCAAAAATCCGGTCAGACTTGTGAGTGAATCCTTCAACGACATATTATTACACAAATATAAATAGAGTATTTGTTCATATTTTGAGAGTTTTTGTCCATTAATTGTAGGGAACTTAATAGGGGCTTTATTAAGTTTCAGTCCTGGACAATAATCAGTCCCCATCATTATACATATTTCCATAAAGTGTAATTGTGTGAATTTCACTTTCTTATTGGAATATTTCTTATTTAATGTATCATCATCAACCTTATCAATAAATTCCACCATTGATTTACCCATATTTTTGACAATATTCTCTAATGTATACTCTTCAAGATAATTCGAATTAATACTTGACATCTTAAGAATATTCTTTGACATGTAAACCAAAGGATCAAAATCATCTGTAATAATTCCGATTACCGAATCTGAATATACACTTGCAATTGCAGAACATTGTGAATCAGCCTCACCCAATGCATCCACAATTGGAATACCCATCCATTGTAATAACATTTTCCCCTTTTCGATGTTTTTTGATTTGATTTTGTAACTTCGTTTAAGATATTTCAGATAATCCTGATCACTCATCTTCTTAATTGGCATTTCATCATCGACATCATTATCCTTAATAGTATCATTAATAATATTGGTGTTATCAATATCAATAACATTATCAATAACAGTATTAATATTAATATCAGTAACAGTATTGATTTCATCATTAATATTGTCTTCCTTAGTTTCGTCAGTTATTTTTTTGATTGCTTTATCTTTGATACATTTACGTTTATTAATAGTATTATTTTTGATGTCAGGTGATTTTCCATCAAAGACAAAAATTGGAATAATGTCATCAGAAAGGAATCTTAAGGCAATCATTAGTAAATAATATACTTCAATAACCTTATCACCATTTTTATCAATAATGAATTTGAATGTATTGAGTGATCCAATTGAATATCTGTATATTAGTGATCTGGCATCAATAATGACATATTTATTATTGCCATTATTTTTGGTATATTTCTTAATGGGAATGATATTGTTAATAATATTAGTTAGAGCTCCTTCAACACCCATTTTTGTTTAATGTATTAACTTGAATTATATTGAATAATTCTTTGTTGTTGATATTAAATATCTATAGTATCAAACTATATAAGAACCTATTAAGAATAGAATTATCAATTTTTTTATTATTTCATAATATATCCATTTATGTTCAATATAATCCTCTATTTGATATCATACATAATTTCATTTATTACATCATATGCATTGCAAATAATAAACTTATTCATAAGATTAATAGTGCTGTTATTTAGTAACACATCTAATACATTATTATACATATTGTCATATATTGTATATTTGACATATCATTTAATTTATAGTATGTGTATTTTAATGATATACATGATTCCATATTTATACTCAATCATAAGTTTATTAATTGTTCCAATTATGATATTATTAGTGTCAATTGAGATATTGAATTATATCTATTACAGAAATGTGATAAGAAGTATGAATATGAAAAATGAAATAAATAAAACAAGACATATTAAGAAACATTTATTTGAGAGTGAATATCAAGAAAGAATGGAACAATATATTAAATTTATGGACAGAAATATTATGAATGAGAAATTTTACAAATTAATGAACAAGTATTATCCAGATAAATTACTAACAGTTAATAGAATTAAAAATGTCATTAAGAAATATATATTTGATATTGATGACACAAACCCAACTCACAAAAATATATATTTATTCAGACCAAAAATCGAAAATACAACAATAATACCAGATACTTCATTAGATGTCCATAAATGTATCAATTATTTAACTAAAAAATTCACAAACATGTATCTTCTAAATAATTCTTCCAATATCAATAATGAAAATAATCAAGTAATGTATGATTATACGGATTTAACAAAAATAATTAATTACAGATCATCATTTAGATATTATTATTATTTGATACTCAGAGTCAAGTATACATTGATTATGTATTATAATGGATTTAGAGTATCAAATATATCAAAATCAAATATCAAGATATGGTCAAATCAAAAAATATTAATGAATAATAATGACAAAAATAAGATATTAAATATAGTTTTGTTGGATGATGATTGTATCAAAAAAATTAAATTGAATGATATTGACCGAAATAACATATATATTGAAATAAATGGATTTTCCTCATATGGAGATTTTACAGATATGATTAAATATTGTTTCTCAAATATTGAAAATATGGAATCTATTAAACAACTAACTGATGAATTAATCAAATCATTGAGACAATTATTGGAAAAATGTAACAGAGATAAATTAGAAATATATATGGCAGGTAGGACAACAATAATAACACCATATTTAATGAGAGAACAAATGGAAGAAATAAACAAATATCATATACATAATCCTGTATATTATCCAGTAGGGAATTACAAATTATTTGAGAGTATGAAATATGATTTAATAAATAATATGGAATTATTTGGACTGAGACATTGGATAATGTTCCATAGATTGACATTATTCGACATATATTTTATTTCTGATTTGGACAACAAATTAAATGAATTGAATGAAGAATTGAATAGTGATATAATTGACATAACATTTGGACAGAGTAAGAATAAATTTGTCGATAAATACATGATAAACTTAATACAATCTGGATATATTAATAATGATAATAATTGAAAAATATTGAAATTAAAATTGATAGATATATTTGACTTAAAAATAACACATAATAATAACTATCATAACCAGAAAAATGAGTTCGAAATATAATGTATTAATTAAATATGACATTGAGCAAATTTTCAAATGTCAAGAAGAGAATTGTTTAATGATAAGAGAATTAGAGAAATATTGCATTAATAAAACGAAAAGTCAAAGGACCATATTGATGGAACTTATCAAACCAATGGACGATATTACGAAATCACATAGTCATGGTATTAATCCAAATGACATTACATTGAAGAGTATGATTAGAGAGAATTTGAACAAGTTAGTCCAGGGTAACTATCAGACAATATTAGAGGAATTGAAATCATTAAATTACACATGTGAGAATCATTTTGCATTATTAGCATCAGAAATAATAATGAAATCAATGAGTGATCCATTAGCATGTAAGGGAATTGAGACAAAACAAGGACAGAAATCTCCATCAGAAATGTATGTAGAGATTGCACGTGAATTTTCTAACTTTATGATTAAGAATAATGAGACAGTGATTAAATTCAAGACAGTTTTATTGTCAGAGTGTAGATTACATTTTGACAAATTTACAGACAAGAATGAAAAGATGGATCATAACAATCCAATGAAAGTACCAAATTACAAAGGATTTATGAACATGATGGGATTGTTGTATAATATTGGATTAATTCCACACACAATTATAGATAAATGTTTCAATAAAATATCATCATTAGTGTTAGATACATCATTGAGTTCAGAAGAGTGTGACAATTACTATTCAGGATATGAAAGACTGATGAACAGAATTTTAACAAGATTTGAGAAAGATCTTCCATCATCAAAAGATGAGAAGTCAAACAAGGATAACAATGTAGTCAAAGAGTTCAAAGACATCAAGGAAATCATTAAGAAATATAATGATGTAGTATTGAAGGTATGTCCTGATGACAAAGATAAGGATAAGACAACCAAGACTATTAGAAAATATTCTGGTATGGTTCACCATCAAAATATTGTGAGATTCGAAAAATTACAATCTAATTAATTTTATTTATAAGATAAAAGAAATGAAGAAATAATTATTGAGATTATCTTTAATTATTCCAAAACGAGAGATAATGATAATGGGGACATTATTGATTGTATTTAAGACATAAATATCTTCATTTTCAAATTTATCAGATTTAATTGAACAATTTACATTAATAATAGTATTGCCAGTAAATAGAGTATATTGTTGTTGTTTAAGTTTGTCCTTTGTCTTAAATATTAGTTTGCATTTTATTTCAGTTATGTGATTATTGTTGTATTTAGATTCAATAATCATTGTAGTTTTGTCTATATTTTTTTCGGGTTTACCATAAAATGTGATTGATCCTGATTCTCCAGGCAATAATCTTTCAACATCTACACTCTTTCTATGTATTGATTTGATCTTCTTTTTTATCACTACTCCATGACAATATACATCAACTTCTTCATCTATATTGATTACACCATTTAATAAATGTCCATGATATATTTGTCCTCTATCTGGTATACTGAAAAAATCATTTACAACAAATATCTTTCCTTTTAATTCAGTATTATTATCATCATTAATTAATGGTTTTATTTTCGACAACTTATTAATTAACTCTTTGTATCCCTCTTCTGTTATATTTGACACAAATATGATTGATGATTTGTCAATAGTATATTTTGTTTTATCATTGTCATCAATATGAACAAATCTGTTCAGTTCTGAATGGACAATGCTAAGAATGTTATTATTATGAATGTTATTATTATTATTTTTTGGGATTTGGTCAGATTTGGTTATGGCAATTATTGGTTGTATATTTAATAATTGACAAGTTTGGACAATGAATTTGTAAATCTCATTATTCTGTCTAATGTATTCAATAATCATCTCATCTGGTTTGATTTTTTTCTCATCATTTTTATCATTATCATTATTTTTATAGATGATGATAGGATATGGGATACAAATTATGATATTAATAGATTTCATACTGATAGAACTGACACCAAATAATGTGGTCTTAATATATTTCATATCACCTGGCATATCATATATATTAATGAGTCTGTCAGAAGAATTGTAAATATCTTCCATATTAATGTCAATACCCATTCCATAATTTATTATTGTGTTTCCTGCAAATCCTATTGTCTCAATTTTGGGTGATGATGTATTCCCTGTAGTTTTCTCATGTTGATGTCTTAATATTAATTTCCTACTGAAACCATTACCATCATCTTTCTGTTCATATGTTAATCCACCCATTAGACTTGACTTACCGGCATTTGTCGGTCCCATTATTAATAAATTCATTTCCGGTATATTCCTTTCTTTAGTATCCTTTCTTATTATAACATGTGAAATCATCTTATTAGTATTTCCTTTGGTTTTTGTATCATCTTGTGTATTAACACTATTAGAATTAAAAACATAGATTTTTTCACTTATTATTTTTGCATTAGCTTTTTTAGCAACACTTGCAAGGATATTGGAACTAATATTCAATTTATTTTCAGTTATATCAGAAAATGATCCATCATCACAAACACCTAAAATATAATGAGCTTCATATTTGCCATATTGATTACGGCCTTCATTTAATCTCCATAAAAGTTGGGAGACCATATTTTCCCTTTTTTCAAGATCTTTCTTATCAAGTCTCAATTTATATTCAATATTGCCAGATTTATCAGATTCTGGGATAAGTTTATTTTGTTTTGAATCATACAGAAAGTCTAATATTAAATTTTTTGGTTCGTCACTCATTAATTAATATTCATTAATATTAATTAATCTTAATAATGTGTTATTATGAATTTATTTTTCAATTTTATTCTGAAATAAACAAATCATTTATGCAATCATTTTAGCTTTAATAACTTGACATGATATATAATCTTTAATCACAATATCATCAACTGTCAAATTGTCCAAATCATTCAAATCACATAACTTTTTTGTAATCACTAATTCTGGAAATCTATTCGAACTATATTTATTACCTATTTGTGTTTTGACTTGTTGAGTATGATCTCCTTTAGGATCAGAATAAATATGTGTATCACCTAATATCATAATTATTCTACCAGGTCTATAGTCATCTTTATGTTTCCTATTTTTGTTGTTATTGACTAGATTAACAATAATATGTAATAATATTCCATATGAAGTTATATTGAATGGTAGACCTAAGAAACTGTCAACAGATCTTTGATACATTTGAAGAGATATTCTAGAATCTTTCTCCAAATAGAACTGAAGAACTATCCCATGACAAGGATATAATACTCCTTGTTCTGCCTGAGCCGGATTAAAACATGTCATCAATATTCTTCGTGAGTGAGGATCATTAATTAATGTGTCAATAACTAATTTTAATTGGTCTATTCCTTCATTCTTATAATCATGATTACATCCTTTATATGTGGCATTATAATACCTCCATTGAAAACCATACATTGGACCCATATCATATTCTTTAAGGTCTTTGTTATTCTTGTCAATGAAATCCTGAGTTGTATTGTCATGCCAAATCATGACCTTTCTATCTTCTAATATTTTAGTATCAGTTTTACCTTGAAGGAAGAATATCAATTCTTCAATAATACCACGACAGAACATTTTTTTGGTAGTGAGGACAGGAAGACCATTATCAAGATCGAAAACAAGTTTTTCACCAAAGAGAGAATATGTTTTGGCATTTCTGGTTTCTCTGTAATCACCAGTAGTGAGAATTCTTTCTAATAGATCTAGATATTGTATTTCTTCATGATTGACATAAATTTTTTCAGTTGTTGTGACAGTGATACTAAGTGATTTCTTTTCATCATTTAACAGATCATAACAATCACGATTAATAGTATTGATAGTATGATATTTATTGTATATTTCGATAAATTGGTTTGACAATTTAATTTCACAATTATAATCCTTATCAATTTGAGTAAGATAGACCATTTTACAATATCTATGTTTAATAGCATCATTAGCTAATTTAGCTCCACCAATAACAAAGACATTCCCAATATTATTTTTTTTAGTAATACTTTCCAAAGCGATATCTAAAGATGTAAATGATTCAAAACCTTCTGTAAGTCTGTATTTATTTTGAGAAGTGATGACAATATTAATTCTACCTTTGAGAGGTTTTTTAAACTTATCGGCGGTTGACCTTCCCATAATTACTACATTGACAAGATTGGAGGTTGAATTAAGTAAGGTTAATTTACTAAAATAAGACAGATCTTCATTTATTTTCCATAAGAGTCCATTATATGTAGGTTTTTTAGATTCATTAGAATCACCAATACCATAATTCTTGTCACAACAAAGTACGATACTAAAATTCATTCTTTAATTATAATTATTATTAATACATATATTACATTTATCTATTAATAATTAATTTGTTAATCAATTTTTTCAAAAATAAATAAATTTAGACATGATCTGAATTGCCAATTAGATTCTGTATGAGAGGATCATTTAATTTGAATATGCCTTTAATGCCTTTTTCACATTTCATTAATAAAGGTTTATATAATCCACCACCTTCACGCATAACAACAATAGAACGGTCAGTCTTTTTAGGATTAGATTTAAGATAGGAAGTTGAATCATAAAAGTTATTGCAATCTCTTTCAACAAAAATAACATTCAATCCGTCAATAACTTTTTGATTTGATGTTTTGCCGGTTTCATCATCAACAATTTCATGATTGATGACAGTTTTATTGACAAGTTTTTTAATATAATCATCATCAACCATAGAATCATTAACGACATTAAGACCGATATCTTTAACAAAGTTATCAACAGAGACAGATTTAGGTATAATTGCATGTGATACTAACAATTTATGAACAGAATTAATGAAAGAGAATTCATTATCATAATTATTCATATCAGGGATCAAGAATTTATTCATATCTGAGAAATCATATTGTTCTTTAAACACAGTTTTTCCCTTTCCACCTTTATGTTTCTTATTAATATTAGTATCAGAAGGTTGTTTCTTACGGAAAACATAATAACGATTAAGATTAGTATATTTGAGACATTTACGATTCATTTCAGTGTCTTCATAATATTCGGCAACATTTGCTAAATATGATCTTGTTTCTTCAGATGATTCATATCTGGCACCATCGGTCAGGAATGTTTTATGTATTTCATATTGGTTTCTGAACAGATCAGTATCAATTAATTCTAGATCGGAATCTTTTTCCAATTCTTCTTTAACAAAATCAAGATCGACTAAATATTCAGTTACATAATTACCTTCATTAAACATCCATGAGGCATAAAGGTCAATAGCCATACCAACACCAATTTTTTCTCCTTTTTTAGGGTCAGGATATTTTTTGATAATATCAAAGAATTTCTTCTTATTACCTTCAGAATCATCATAATAGACAGTGAATGAGTCTTTATCACCAATAGATTTCATAACTTCATGAGCATCGAAGGTTGTAGCAACAAAATAACCACCTGCTCTAAGATGAGTTTTAAGATTTTGTTTAAAGTTATTCCATGATAATTCATCTTTAAGGAAATAGTGCATAGCAAATTGGCAATTAATTCTGTCAAAAACACTAACATTTCCTTCAGTTGGGAAGAATTTTTGCAATAACTTTTTGTTAACATCATCCATATCCATACCATTAGTGGCTCTGATTTGACTATCATATTTCAGTGGGACTCTTGCATCAGCCTGAATGAAATACATTTTAGGGAAATTGGGCTTCTTTCTACGGAATTTTTCATAACGACTGATAGCACCATCAGAAGGACTTCTAATACCTTCACCATCAATATCAATACCGACATAATAAGCCACTTCAGTATAATAGAATTTACCAATATCACCACCACGACCACAAGCAATATCCAAAACTGATTGTTGTGTATTTGATTGATACATTTTGTTAAAGTATGTGTAAATTAAATTGGATTTGATCATATTGTGCATTTGTCTCATAGTTTCTGCGAGTTTTGTAATTTTCTGATAATATTTCTTTTCACGATTAATAGCGGCAACTAATTCTTTTGATATTTTAGAGTTCATTTCTTTAATCTTGATGTCATAAAAAGATCTTTCATTAGTATTACCTCTAGCCAATTCAATAAAGTCTTCCATTAAAACTGGATTGACAATAGATCTCCAAATACGTTCTGCAGTCCCTTGATAATTACCATATTTACGTTCATATCTTTCGACTGACTCAGTCTTATCATATCTTGTCTTAATTGGAACCCATCTTTGTTGTGGAATCATTTCCATATCATTTTGGTAATAAAACTCTACTACTGTTTTATCTGATATAATATCCCCTGATGAGTCTCTAGTCTCACCATCCTTTACATAAATGTATGCATCTGATACACCATAATTTTGGTCAAATTTGACTGGATGTTCTTTTCCACTTACACTTTTACCAACATATAAAGTGCAAATACGATAGACTTGATTACGGACAGTTCCACTAACAGAGCCACTAGCATCAATAGCTTCAGTAGCTAAAGAGTTATCATAGACATCCATTATTTTACCGGTCATGGGATCACGTTTGAATTCAATATAAAAGTCAATTGAATTCTTGTTGGGTGGTTTCCATTTATATTCATGATATTTAGATTCTTGAGCACTAATAACATATGCTTGTTCAAGAGGGTGATAGATAAGACCATCTAACAGATAAGGGAATTTAACATTTTCATCAGAAGTGTAACGTTTCCAATATTCTGTAGAATATTTAAATATTTCCCATCTTTGAGCTCCAAAAACAAACATAAAATATTTCCTTCTGATTAATGGATATTCTTTAACAAATGAAATATCTTTATTGAGTGTATCATAGAATCTTGACAATTCTTGACCATAAAATTTTGTGATTTCATTTAAATTAAATCCATCCTTCATTTGAGGCGGTTGTTTATATTTAAATCCTGTTTGTCCTTTGAATACAAAACATGCATCAATAATTTTATCGGCTTCATTTAATCTCTTTTGGAATGATATTTCATTTCTCATATCTGTCTGACCATTTCTTAAACAATCAAAAACCATAAAAACGTGTCTTCGTTCTTTGGGTATATATATAAATTCGCCATCTAGAACGGTTCCATTATATTGTTCATATTTTTTATCCAATAATATTCCTGTATCTTTGACATTTAGGTTTGATGATATTAAATATACACCAAATTCATATATCACCAAAAAATATCTATCACCATCAGCCTTATCTGTGACTGCATATTTATTTGGCAATAATTCTGTTACATGTTGTATTTCTAATGATATAGCTTGTCTACCTGCCAAACTTGTTGACTTTTGATCAACATTTAATATTTGTTTATAATATTTAAGATCCTTTTCAGACTGTTCATTTCCAATAATGAATGATGATTGATGAGCCATTTTCAAGAGATTTTCAGAGGATTGATACATTGTATTCAAATGTTCAGATTTATTCCCACCTTGTTTCTTAATGCCATATTCCAATTCTAATTCATAGTTAGAATAAATTGAACTAATTTTTCTGACATCTCTAGTATTTTTTGTGTCAGTTAAATCGATTCTAATATAATGTGTGTCATCATCTTCAATATATAATGAGGTTCTTTCTTTCAAACGGTAACTAATACGATCATTTATTAGTTTTCTAGTTTCCAAATCTATTTTCTGTTCATTACCTGAAAGTAATTTCAATATATTTTGGTCATAGTTCCTATTTGAGGATCCAGATCCACTCAATATATCAGAAATGTCTTTTTCATTTGACAATCTAACTCTCATATTCAGATCTTCAATATCAACAGTATTACCTTCTTCTTTGCTTTTAAGAATAAATGTCATACCATCAGCATTAATATTTTTCATATTGAACATAAGGAATTTGAAGATGATGTAATTTTTATTTTGGATACTGGTAATACGATCTAACATTCTATTAATATTATCAGAACCGTCAACACTGATTCTATAAGTGCTACCATCATCATTAGTGTAATTGACATCGAGAGTTCGAGTTGGTGGAGTTACTTTAAGTTTTTTAGCTTTGGACAGGTTTTTCATATATTTGAGTAGTAATATGTATTTTTCTTTATTCATAGTATGACCTTTCTTACTGAAGAAGATGAATTCAAACTCATCTCCTTTATTTATTTTTTTGAAAAGATTTGATACACTCACTGCAATCGAGGTACCATCTTTTTGAAGAGGGTCAGATATATGAGATAATAATTGTCCCTTACCTGATGATGTCATGTTAATATATAACTATATATGATATAATTCTTAGATTAAGATTGTTAAATTCAAATTTTTGGAATATTAATTATTAATTCTGAAAAAATTGAAAACTTATTTATATTAATGACCATTAATAAGTAAGAAAATCTTAAACATACAGATCATTTTGAGTCTCAAAATGAACCCCAATACTGAAGTAAAGATTGTTGATCAGACCATAACATACTTTCCTGTTCCAATCACACCTAATACTGATCTTCAAAAATTTATTGGTCAAGTGGTTTGTATTCCTGTTCCAGATCAAACCAATCTTACCACAGGAATTTCCAATAATCTCTATTATGTTTCCTCAACATTTCCCTCATCATTTCCCTCATCATTACCTTCAACATCTTCCCAAACAATTCCAATGACTCCATCTATTCCAATGACTCCATCTATTCCAATGACTCCATCTATTCCAGAAACAAGAATAGAGAGTCCAATTAGTCCAGAAAGTTCAGACAATGAAGATAAGGATGAGAGTTATACTCCAATCAGAACGAAAAAACTTAAGAAAAAAATTTCAAATCGTCAATTAGCTCCTTTCTACAAAAAGAAAATGAATTTCACAACAAAGAGCAAAGGCAAGATTAAACCTAAGGAAACCCCAATCTTTAATAAATCCATCAAGAAGGATGGATTTATTAATTTACATCTGGATTGTGAACCTATTCCATTTGATCTAGATACAGAAGATACCAAAGTACTATATTCATTCGAAACACAAATCAGAACAAAACAATTTGAAGATTTAATAGCTGAATCTACCCATAATCTTGACCAATCATCTTCAGATAATTCATACTTAATCAATCCTGCCACTTTTTCTCAAAAATTCGAAAAGGATTTAATCAAATCCAAACCACAAAATCCAATTCCAACTCAAAATCCAACTCAAAATCCAACTCAAAATCCAACTCAAAATCCAACTCAAAATCCAAATCCAATTCAACAAGAGACAAAACAAGAGACAAAGAGTGATACTAGAAGAATTAAAGTATGTTATGTTGTAGTGAATGATAATATAAGTTTGAATTGTGGAAAATGCCATATGCCATATGCATATCAAATTGTTGATTCATATGACAAATACAAATCAGCCAAAACTAGCATTTATGGAAGCTATTATCATTATGGAGATTTGTGTTTGGATTGTTTGTATAGATCTGTTGAATTATTGAACAAGACTGCCAAAGATAAATATTGGATGTATTCATTAGTTGATGACAAAAACATTGGCATTGATATCAATATTTAATTAGTTTTTTTATTAAATATAAAGAACAAAGTATATGTTTATAATAATTATAAATGCATACTAAATCTATTTACATATTTCATAGATCATTAAGAATAGAAGACAATTTAGGATTGATCAAGGCACTAAGAGAATCGGAAAAAGTAATACCTGTATTTATATTTACACCAGAACAAATAACAAGTAAGAATGATTATAGGTCATTATTTTCATTAAATTTTATGTTAGGTGCATTGTATGATTTAAATGAAACACTCGAAAAGAAAGGGACCAAATTATTTATGTTTTATGGTGAACAAGACAAAATAGTAAAAGAAATACTTAATTATGACAGTGATATAGGTGCAGTGTATATTAATAAAGATTATACACAATATGCAATAAATAGAGAGGGAAAAATATCTAAGGTATGTCAAAAGTTAAAAAGGGAATTCTATTCAATACATGATTATTTATTACATGAAGTAGACACAATTAAAAACAGTTCTGGAAATTTCTATTCAGTATTTACACCATTCTATAGACACGGTGTAAAACTTGATGTTGTTAAACCAATTAAGAATAATAGGACCAATTATATCAGTAATAAATACAATATACCCGATCAATATGACTTTCAATCAATTAGAAAAATTTATATGAAAAATATCGACAAATCGGAAGTGAATGAATCAAAAGATTTTCCACCAACAAGAAAAGAAGCAATAAATAGAGTGAATATGATTAAGGAACAAAAGAATTATGGTGATGATAGAAATAATTTGTTTGAATCTACAACAAAACTATCCCCATATATTAAATTTGGTTTAGTATCAATCAGAGAGGTATATCACAAAATAAAGACATTATTTGGCAAATCGCATGATTTAATAAAACAACTTTATTGGAGAGAATTTTATTACAATATATCATACAACAGACCTGATTTATTTGAGGGTAAATCATTCAAGACACAATATGATAAAATTAATTGGACTGCAGACCAAAAGTCATTTAAATTATGGAAAAATGGTATGACGGGTTATCCAGTAGTAGATGCAGGAATGAGAGAGTTGAATAATACAGGATATATGCATAATAGATCTAGATTGATAACAAGTAATTTTTTAGTGAAACATTTATTTATTGATTGGAGACTTGGAGAACTTTATTTTGCATCAAAATTAATTGATTATGATCCATCTGTAAATAATGGTAATTGGCAATTTACATCAAGTTCAGGAGCAGATTCACAACCCTATTTTAGGATGATGAATCCATGGTTACAAGGACAAAGACATGATCCAGAATGTGAATACATAAAAAAATGGGTTCCAGAACTAAAAGATATACCAAATGAACATATACATAATTGGCAAGATTATTATTCACAATATCCAAAAATAAAATACCCTAAACCATGTAAAATGTATGATTTTAAATCTCTCAAGAAAGAATCCAAAAAAATATATGGCATTGTCAGAAATGTTTAACTTTTTGAATTGCATTTTTTGGTTTTTGTTTTTGACTTTGTTTTGGATCTCCAATTACTATTAGACATGATTGATGATCTATATTTGCTCCTATTATTATAATAATTATTGTATTTATTGTAATGATTATTATGATTATAATGACTATAATTATGGTTACTTTTTGGAAATTTATTAGGTTTAATGAGGATATCGAATGATACATCCTGATTTTTCAGGATGACAGATTGGTATGAGATATTTTTTTGGCTATATGAGTTCTTATACAACAATGACAATTCATTAAAGATATTGACATTAACAGGAGAAGATATTCTGAAAAACTTAATTAATGGAGGTAATTTATTGCAGTTGGAATAATATATTTTTTCAAATTGTTTTTCGTCATATTGATATTGACATTTAGAATCATTATTCATATGTATTGTGGCAAATCTTTTTTTATTGTCGTCATGATAAGAGGATAATGATTTAGTAGTTGACATTAAATAGAATATATTTAAGACATCAATAAATATCTGGTAAATATGAGTATTGTCATAATTATTTAATGCAGTTAATTTTTCATGATCTAATGAACTATAAATATGCCAGATAGCTCGATGAAATGGATTATTAATATTGTCTCTATAATTTGGGATTTCATAATACTTATCATCAATCTTCCTTGTCATCATCCATAAACCTATACCTAGAGAATCTACAGAATCTACAGAATCAATATCTGTTTTTTCCCATTGAGGAATCATATATGATAAATTTTTGTAGATATCCAAAACATATTTAACATTTCCCAGAACATTCAATAATACTTTATTGGATTTGTCTTTTAATTCATTTTGTGTTTGAATATGTGTCATACTTAAATAATTAATTACATATTGAATGATGTATAACTATATAGTCTGTCAATTCTTCAATTTTTATTATTAATTATCCAATTAATAATAAATATTTAATACTTAACTGTTAGTTTCCCTAAGTTCTTCAAATTGCCAATATTCTTGGATGCTTTATCCTTCATAATTTCTTTACTTAATAGTTTTTCGAATTCTTCTTTAGAACCACCATTTTTAGAATATACATATTTGTGATTAATACTATTCAAACCGTCTTTTTCAAATATCTTCATCTCAACATCTTCAATAGTTGTTTTTCCATTTTTTGCATCAAGTAATGCCTGAAACATATTAGCCAATATTTCAATTGTATTTTGACGTTCATTCTCTTCCATCAATAATTTAATAATTCCTAAAGGGACTGAATCAGCATACTTATTATTCAGATATTTCATAACTATTGAATCATCCTTTTTAAGAATTTTTTTTGTTTCAGGAAGTTCAAGATATTCAACAATATCATAAACATGTCCAGTCAATACATTCAGATCAGGAATTGCATCTACACTCGGTTTGCTATTGAATAATTTATCCTTCATCTCTGGTGTCATTGAATCTTCTGTGACAAGTTCCACTTTCATATCTTTCTTTATTTCATCAAGATCAACACCATTCATTTTAGACATATGATTTGTATATTTATTTAATTATTTCCTTATGTTTAGTTCATTTAATAAATAAATTATTTTGATTTTTTAGTTTTATTTGTTTTTGTTGTTTTTGTTGTTTTGGATGTTTTAGTTTTGACAACTCTGGACTGTTTTGATTTGTCTTTAGTTTCGTCTTTAGTTTCTTTAGATTTGTCTTTGTCTTTGACATTAGATTTGACTGACTGTTTGGATGAGTCTTTGACTTCTTTAGAAACTTCTTTAGAATCTTTATTAGAATCTTTAACAGATGTAATTGTTGAATCATGAGTCAGAACATGTTTGAAATGAGTAGATATTTTATTAATAGATCTATCACCTAATTCTAACATTTTGATTGCTTTAGTTCTGCCTTTTTGATAATCTTTATTATCTGTCATAAATGCATCAATCCAATATTTCGAAAGATCGATTTGTCTATTTCTATACCTATTATATACATCACCGAAATAATTGGATCCTTCAATATATGTAATCATTTTATTAATTACTTTGAATTGACGATTAGATATTTCAACATTAGTAGCATTAATAATTGATTTAAGATCATTCGGTATGGTCATATCAGGATAGATATCAAACATAAATGATTTTTCACTATTTGAATTATCTAATGAGTCCAATAATTGTTTCAAAACAGTATCAATATTCTTCTCATCATATTTAAATTCTTTGCAGATAACATATCTTTCTGAATTTGATTCTCTTGATGTCAATGGTTTAACAATATATACCTTTTCATAGAAATGTTTCAGTATGATTATGAATTTTGCACTAAGACGTGTAAACATTTCAAACATTTTCAATACAAATGACCCACCCTTCTTTTGAACATTCAGTGCTGTTAATATTTCTGAAAAAACTAATAATGCAGATTCTTGTTCTTGAATATTCTCATTACTCCATTCAAATCCACCATCGGCAGTAACAAGATCTACTTTGCCATTAATTTCCTTTTTGAAATTAAGTATAGTTTTTGTTTTAGTTAAATCACCATCATCTTTTGTTTTAGAACCACCTGCTGTTTGTTTATCATATGTTTTATGAATAAATACTCTTTGAGGTTTTTCAGAATTATAATGATTAATAAATTTGTTCTCAATATCCAATGAATGATCTTCATTTTCTCCATGGATTGTAATGGCATGATATTTGTCAGATTTATAATCCTTACAATACATTTCTCTAAAAAACATTGTGGCTTGAATGAATGATCCTGGTCCTTCTGCCAAATGTGCTGATGCAAAATTCTTACTAGTCGTATCAATCAAATCATAATAATACAATATCTCCCACATTTTATAAAAAGCTCTTGACAATATATCTGGTTTCTTATCCAATTCGAAAAACTTCTTTGAAACATTCCCAATACTCTCATTATAATCATCAACATATCTTTCATAACCATTCAATACATGATAAACCTTCTTCTTTCCTTTAAATTGGTCAAACACTTCTGTCTTATTTTTTGTAGCATGAATCCAATGATGGAATCCTGTTGAAAATAATGGATAATCTACATCGTTATGATATATAGGATTCGGTTTGTATTTCGATATATCAACTGTATCCATTGTTACCTCCATTGATATAGGTATTTTGAAATCTTCTAATTCGGCTTGCATATTTTGATATTCATCTCTTTTAGCACGTCCAATAAATCTATCATATTTATTTCTATCTTTAATATTCATATCCATATCGATCTTATTACTTCTTTTTAATGATCTGCCACTAATATTTGCATATTCACTTGGGAAATTATCTGGATCTACATTAATTTCATTGTTCATCCAATTATCATATCTGTCATGATCTTCTACCATACCATTATCATCAACTATATATGGTGTATTAAGGTCACGTGGAATATCATCTGAATCAGATTCAGATCTTGTTATTGCAGATATTAGTGATTTTGGTATACTTGTCATCTCATTTATTTTAGATAATATTTTAGATCTGTCAATAGTTTTACTAATAGTATTTTTAGATTTTATAGTCTTAGTAGTCTTAGTAGTCTTAGATGGATTTGATTTAGATGATTTAGATTCCATTGCAATTAATGATTATAGTGTATATTAAATAGTATTTATTTATTTTAATTTTCATATCAAAAATCAAATTTTCACAATATGTAATAATAATTTATTTGTCGATTAGAATATCAAAAGTATTTCCTTTATTTTTGATTATTCTAGATATTTTATATTTTTTTGACACTTTCAAATCACTTACATTATTGTGTGATATTCTGGTCAGTTTGTCCATATATGGTATGATATCTATTTTTGAATTGACAATCCTCAAATATTCTACATTAATATCCATTACATCATTAACTTGTGAATCATTGCATATTAATTCCTCTAACTTTTCCATTTTTGGAATTTTCTTAATATCAGTATATGAACAGTCTAAAAAAGTTAATTTAGGATATGTATTTATGTCCTTTAATTTTGTCCTTGATATGTCTAAATAATAAAGGTTTTTCATTTTATCTAATATGACTATTGGATTGTTAAATGCATCTAATCTTTCAAGATTATCACATTTAATTATTTTATTTATTTTATTATTTCTCATCTCAAGACGTTTGAGATTTGGCAAGTCTGTTATTGATGAAATTATTTTATTATCATTAATAATAAGTTCCTCAATCTTTTTGGGTAATTTTGGCAATTCAATTAAATCATTGTCAGATATGTCTAATGTTATCAATTTTGGATAATCATCTAAATCAGGTATTTCCCTCAAATTACTCCCATTTGCAAAAATATGATTCACACTTTTCTTGATTTTTTCATATGTCTCATGTTTAAGTAAATTGTCAAAACAATCTGAATCCATATTTGACAAATCTAATGTTTCATAATTTTCACGTTTGCATTCTTCTAATCTGTATTCAAGTGAGTCTGTGTCTTTATCTAAATAATCACTTTTCACATCTTTATCCCAAATTGCTTTAGATGGATCTATATTTCTATGTTTTTTGTATTTGATATCATTTCGATATACTTCATAATTATTTGTCTTATTCTCACATTCATCATCACTATTATTCATATTCTTGATATTAGAAATATCTGTCATAAATAACTAATCAATACATAAATAAATTTATTCTTTTTTCACATAACTTAAATATTAGTGAATTTTTCTGAATGTCAGACTAATTCTTTCAGACATATTATAATTTGATTTTGGAATAGAATGTTTCCAATATTTGTTTGTTGGATAATACATAATAAATAGACTATTATGTGGTAATGTAATTTTGACAACTTCATTAGTCAGATTTGACTTAAAATAGATCTGTCTTTCTTGTCCAAGTGATAATCCTGCAATAATTGGATATTTGCCTAATTCTTTCTCATCGTCCGAATGATATCCAATACTATTTGTATTGTCAACATACTTATTGACTAACACATAGTTGAAATCACATCCACATTGTAGACCGACTTTATTATTTATGTTTTTGATTTCATAACCTGCTTTTGAGTTAATGTTATTATCTGATTTATTCCAATCATATGGTTTAACTGATGTTCCTGAAAATTTATATTCATTTTCTGGTTCTCCATATGCAATTTGTTTTCTAGGAATTTTCATCTTTATGCCATATATTTTAATCATCGATTCGTCATCAGAATTGTATTCGATATTTTTCAATAATTCAAAGATATATTTAGAATAATCATGATCCAAATAATTAGTAATTAAATGAACATTTAATAATTGTTGTAATGTCCCATAAAATATATTTTTACTCAATGGCATATGATCAAAAATAAATGATCCATATTTAACTTTCTTTTTGGATTCTTCTACATTACTAGATGTATATGCAAAATCGTCTAATAATTTCAGATTGAACATGAATTAAATAATTATCTTTTGATACTATTTAATTTATAAAATAATTATAAAATAAAAAAAGAATATTTCAATATTTATGACTTAATTGCATTAATTTCATCAATTAGAATTGCTTTAGTTTTTTTGACAGTTTTGTTTCCAACTTTATGGGTAAGTTTGATGTTAAGTGATTTTGCCATTTCTTGTAATGTTGACATACTCATTTTGGCATTGACATAATCAATCTTCTTTTCTTCATTATTAGATTCGTCATTTGAATCATTATCATCATTTGAATTAAGGTCATTAACATTCGGATCTTGTTCAGTTAGAGTTGGGACAACAGATTTAATAGATTTATTTTTTAGATTATTATCGATGACCTCAAACATATCATCTTTATTAGATGTTGTTGTAATAACAACTTCTTTTTTAGGAGGATTATCAATTTTGGTTTCACTAATAATATCAGTTTTGGTTTCTCCAATAATATCAGAATTAGCGTTATCAATTAGTTTGAAATATTTTGCCAAATCTTCATCTCCAATGATGAAATTAAATTCTTCCTTTTCATGAGTGAAATCACAGTCCATACGTTCAACAAGGAATCTAGAATTAATAATTTTTTTAATAATATGTGATTTGTGATCCAAATAAGTGTTATCCTTTGTAAAAATAGCTTCAAAATGGTTATCTTTAAGTTTTAGGACAAACAAGTTCTTTTTATATTTGGTGTAAATCTTGTCACCAACATAAATAAGTGAATCATTTTCCAGATCAAGAATAAATATATTGACAGTCAAATAATCGGCAATATATCTCATAACATTTTTACCTAGTTTGAAATTTTTGACATTATCGGTAAACTCCTTAATGTTCCATCCAAGTTTGTCATAACCAAAAGCAGTATAATTATCTTTAATATCTTTAGACAGTTTCTTAATGAAGACTTGAACAAATTCGATTTGATCATTTTCTTTCAGTTCTCTGTAATTATCAAATGACAATGCAAGAACAGAACCAATAAATGATATATCAACACCAAAGGGAACACTTACAAATGAAATTGTTCCGCATCTAATTAGTTCAGCAGAATTAAATATGGCATTAAGATTTTCAGTTAGTTTTGTAATGTTTTCTGTTTTATTGAATGTCATTTGTTCTAGTTCTAAACTGTCATCATTTTGTTGAATGAATTTATTCTCAATGATATTATTATCTTGCCTATTATTGATGAATTTTTTGTTATCATCAATATATTTAATAATATCATTAATATTAATAATCTTCCCTAGTTGTTGTTGATGTTGATGTTTTTGGACAAAATTATTCTGATTAAAATTGTTCTGATTAAAATTATTTTGACGGAAAGGCCTTCTATTTTGTCCCTGATTTTGATTATTGTTATAACCTTGATTATTCCGATAATTTGATTTGGTATTGGTATTCATATTCATTATTAGGATTATTAATTGATAATGCTAATAATAATATCATGATATTTCTTTAATATTATTTTCAACTTTTATTATTTATTATTTGAATTACTTAATTTATTAGACTTAACAGACTTAATATTTTTGACTTTTGGTTTTGGTTCATATGGTTTTGAAAATATATTAGATGATTTTTTGGTCACACTGGATATATTCTCAATTTGTTTTCCATTTGATTTTTCCTTATTATCATTACTTGAAATTGATTCATTATTAACAGAATCATTAACAGAATCATTAGCAGAATCAATAGAATATGAATTGTCATTATCATTTGCAGAGCTGAGAATAGAATCATATTCTTTACGTTTAATCAATTTCTTTTCACGATTTGAATATCTTAATCTGGATCTAGTTACATCATAATTAGGAGCATAATCAGATAGTTGACTTAATGTATTATCAGATAGAGTAGTTGAATCAGTTTTATGGTTAAGTTTTTCAGATTCTATTTTTTCAATATATTTATCTATTTTTCTATAAGTTTCAGGAGTGTAATTATGGAAATACATTAAATAACCACTACTACTTTTCCGTCCAGTTACACCAGGATTTTCATTAAATATGATATCACGTATTTTCCGTAAATGAACTTTATTTTTCATATTGGATATTTTTGTGGCTAGCTTTTTCTTTTTTTCAAAAGGATAATTATTGTTGACACTTTCAGAATCAACAGTGGAAACAGTTGTATTTGATGACATTAATCAATTAAATATATCTTAGAATAGCATATTTAATTATTCGATTTTAACTCAACATGATTATTGTAAGTAACTATATTCATAATTAATATAACTTAATAAACACACAATTAAATTACAATCCATATTACAATCCAATATGAAAGAGATAATAATTAGAATGATAAAAACTTTTCTTTTTAATATATATAATTATTTTCAATGAGTAATAATCTTATCAATAATGATCCTGTCAATAATGATCGTGTTAATATTAATAATCTAGTGAATTATCTTAACAATAATAATACCGAAAGTTCCACATCTTTAAATGATTCAGTATCAGAATTAGATAATGAAGGATTATTTGAATCAGATTATGTTGATTATGCACTACCATATCCCACATTTGAAGATATGCCTCAAAATCCTTTAGTAAAACCTACAAAAACCAATAAGGACAAAGATAAAAAGAGAAAACATACAAATGATATGAAAAACAACAAGGATATCAGTATTACAGATATATTGAAATCTAAATTAAGTAGTCAGACAGATTTGCCAATTGACATGAATAAAAATATTACATACAATACACATAATTTGGAGAGATTTCTTAAAAGAGTCTCGAAAGGAGGAACCACAGAAACATCTAGTGAAATGCCTAAAGATGAAGAAGATGAGGAAATTAATGAAGAAATAAAGGATGAGACAAAAGAGAATATGAAAAAGAATTATTCACATCCAGAACCATCGGATCCAAATATACAATACAAATTATACAAAAAGAGGGAATATTATTATAATAAAATACCAACAAGACCATTGATTAACGATGATACAAAATATGCAACAATAAAGGAATATCGTGATAATACATGTGCAAGATCATTTACATTACATGAACATCAAGGAATGTTGAGTAATTTTATAAATCCAGATACACCATACAGAGGGATTATTGTGTTTCATGGTTTAGGTTCAGGTAAAACATGTGTTGGTGTGGCAATAGCAGAAAAATTTAAACCACTTGTCCAAAAATACAATACCAAAATATATATATTAGTTCCTGGACCGATTATTAAAGAATCATGGAGACATCACTTAATTATGTGTACAGGTGAGACATACAAAAAATATCAAGATAAGTTTGTATATTTAGATTCTGCTGAAAGAGAACGTCAACATAAACAAGCCTTGGCTCAAGCATTACAAAATTACAAAATTATGAGTTATAGAAGTTTCTATAAACGTGTATTAGGTGAAAAGATTGTCGAATCAAAAGTGGCAAAAGGAGAGAAAACCAAAACTACTTATAGAAAAAATAAAGAGGGAGATTTTGAAAGAGATATTGCTGTCGATAGAATATATAATTTGAATAATACAGTAATAATTGTTGATGAAGCACATAATTTAACTGGTAATGCATATGGTAAAGCACTTGAGAAGATCATAAAGAATTCAATAAATTTGAAGGTAGTATTAATGACTGCAACGCCTATGAAGAATTTAGGATCAGATATTGTGGAATTAGTTAATTTCATAAGACCTAGCACATCACCTATGGAAAGAGATAAAATATTTAATTCACATAAGAACCATTTAATGGATTTCAAACCAGATGGACTAGAATATTTCAAGAACATGATTAATGGATATGTATCACATGTAAGAGGATCAGATCCATTAACATTTGCAAAGAGAGTGGATAAAGGAGAAGTTCCAGAAGGATTGCTATTTACGAATTTAATAAGATGTGGGATGATGAAATTCCAATTAGATACATATAATAGCACTATTAAAGAATTTGATGATGCATTAGATAGAGCATCTGAAGCAGTGGCAAATATGGCATTCCCTGGATTATCTAAAGATAGGGAATCAATTGTAGGATATTATGGTCGTGAAGGTATCAATACAATTAAAGAACAACTTAAAGTATCACCTGATGTATTAAACAAAAAAATTGGTGATATGTTTTTTGAAGGTAAAGAGGATCAAGGACTAATAACAACAACACAAGATGGAAAATTAATCACAGGTAAGATATTTAAGGCCCCGTATTTGAAAAACTTTTCAATCAAATTCTATAAAGCACTCAAAAAAATAAATAGACTTGTAGCCGGTAAAAAAGGTGCAAAGACTGCATTTGTATATTCTAATTTGGTCAAAGTAGGTATTGATATATTCCAAGAAATACTAATTCAAAATGGTTATCTGGAATATCAAGAAGATACATCAAATTATCAAATAAATGATGATACAGTCTGTTATTATTGTGGTAAGACATTTAGAGAACATTCAAAGATGAACATAATGCATTTAGTCAGGGAATTACTGAAAGGTGGAGCAACAGAGAATGATGAATATATTGAACAAACAAAACAATTCAGTGAAAGTAGTGATAGCGATAGCGCAGATGAGAAAGACAATAGGAAGAGAACAAAACAAAAACAAAATAATATATCAGAAACATCAACAGAATATACAGAACGTCAGAAAGAAGAATTAGGAAAAGTACCAAATCACAAATTCCATCCGGCAACATTTATTACAATAACAGGTAAAGCAAGTGAAGAGAGTGCAGATGTAATATCTGAAGATAAGAAGAGATTATTGGATAATGTATTCAATACAATAGATAATAAAGAAGGCAAACATATTAAACTTGTTTTAGGATCAAAAGTCATGAATGAAGGTATCAGTATGAAGAATGTTGGAGAAGTCCATGTATTAGATGTGTATTTCAATTTGGGTAAAGTAGATCAAGTAGTAGGTCGTGCAATTAGATGGTGTTCACATTACAAGGTTATGGGTGAGAATAATGTATTTCCATATGTAAATGTTTATAAATATGTTGTGAGTTTGAAAAATGGTACATTAACATCTGAAGAAGAATTATACAAAAAAGCTGAACTAAAATATCTATTAATTAAAAAATTGGAAAGAGCTATGAAAGAAAGAGCATTTGACTGTCCACTTAATATGCATGGTAATATATTTAGTGAAGAAGTTATCAAACATAAAGATTGTGATAAACATGAGAAGAATACATGTCCAGCAATTTGCGATTATACTAAATGTGAATTTAAATGTGATGATCCTAAACTAAATTATGACTATTATGATCCTGAAAGAAAGATATACAAGATGATTCCTAAAAATGAATTAGATTATTCAACTTTCACACATGCAATAGCAGAATCAGAAATTAATTTTGCAAAAGAGAAGATTAAAAGTATGTATATAACAAATCCTGTCTATACATTAAAGGACATAATTGAATATGTGAAATCAACATACAATAAAGAGAAAAGAGATTTATTTGATGAATTTTTTGTTTATAAAGCATTAGACAGACTCATACCAATAACAGAAAATGATTTTAATAATTTCAGAGACACAATAATAGATAAAAACAATACACAAGGATATCTTATTTATCGTGACCAATATTATATATTCCAACCATTTGACCAAAATGAGGATGTCCCAATTTATTATAGAATGAATAATATGAATAAAATTAATTATGAACTGTCATTATACAATTATCTTAAAAATTCCGAAAAATACAAAAAGATTAGGGATGACAGAAAGAAAGATAAATCCAAAGATAAAGCAGGTCAAGATGAAGTGCAAGGTTATAATTTTGATGATACAATGGAATATTATGATGCAAGAGAGGAATATGATGTAGTTGGTATTATTGATAAAGAAATAAGTAGACGTAAAACTAAACGTGCAGATGAAATAAAGGATGTATTTAAGATCCGACCTAAATTGCCAAAGATCTTAGATAAGAAACGTGGAACAGGTATACCATCATTAAAGGGTGCGGTTTGTGCTACTTCAAAATCAAAGGAATATCTGGAAGATACTGCCAAAAATCTTGGTGGAGTAATCAAACCAGAAATGACTAGAACTGATGTATGTAATTTAATTGAAGAGAAAATGTTGGAAAAAGAGAAATATACAACAGAAAAAGAGAAAAATAAGATGACATATGTAAGAATACCATCAAATCATCCAAAATATCCATTCCCATATAATTTAGAAGACAGAGTGAAATATATCATTGATAAGATCAAATCAGAAATCAAAGTAGCATTAGATATTAAGTCAGATAGACATATATTAAAATCAGGAACAAATAAGGGCAAACCAGGATACACTATAACTATTCAAAACAAAGCACAATTAGATGAATATAATGAAATATTGAAGAAACATGGAGCATCACTAGACAAAGATAAATGGATTATTAATATTGAATAATGAGTAAAAATTGAATAAAAATAACATAAATATAAAAACAATAGATCTATATATTATCTAAATATATAGAATCAATGAAGGGACCATATTTTATAACAACACTTCAAGCTGACATTCTAATCCGTCCAGACCAAATGAATAACAATATTATGGAAAATATTAAGAGGAATTTAGAGAAGGCACATACAAATAAATGTTTTGAAAATTATGGTTACGTTGATAAAATATATGAAATTGATGATGATATTAAAGGTGGATTGATTAGAGCAGAAGATATGACTGCTTCATCTGTCCATAGAGTTAGTTTCAAGTGTAGAATATGTAATCCAATAATCAAATCAGTTATAATGGGAAAAATTATTGGTATTAACAATACTATAATTGTGGCAGAAAATGGACCTATCCGTTTTATGATTGGTGGTGGTGATGTTAATAAAAATAATATCACATTTAAATTGAATGCATATTATCCACTTGATGCTAAAGGTAATGTAATTAACAAACCTATTAAACAAGGATCATATGTTATGATTCAAGTCATGAATAAGAAAATTGTTAAAGGAAAAACCAAAATCATTGTCTTTGGCAGACTTGAATCAGTAGCACCTGAAGACAAAGTTATGGACGAAATTAAATCACAATATGAATCAGGTGAAAAGATAGTAGCATCTGATCTTATTAACAAATTAGACAAGACAGAAGAAGATGAACTACAACATGACAATGCTTTACCAGAAGATACTGGTGAAGATGTAGACAATGAGGATAATGACGATTAATGATGGCAAAAATTGCTATATTTTTTTATATTAACATTTTTATTAATATAAAAAGATGTGTTAAATACATAAAGATTATTAGAATAACTATAAATAATTATAATAACATATGACAACATATTTCAATAAAAATAATAACACCATAATTAAGCGTTCACGTGATGTTTTTTGCACTAATTGTGGTAATACCAAACATAATTATAAAAATTGCACTGAACCAATAACAAGTTGGGGTGTCATATTGGTCTCATATGGAAACATGAAACAACCTACACATGAAAAAAAGATAGATTTACTTAAATCATCAACAGAATCAAAACGTGTTCATATAGAGTCTGATATTGACAGATTAATTGTAAGTTATGCATATCATAATGTGACATTTTTGATGGTAAGTAGGAAACATAGTGTTGGATATGTAGAATTTATTCGTGGAAGATACAGACCAGAAAAGATAGATCAAGTTATTTATTTATTCAAACAAATGATGCAGTCAGAAATTGATAAAATCCGTGATTCATTAAGTATGGAAGATGGTTTTGAATATTTATGGAAAGATTTTTGGGGAAAAAAACATGATATTGTCTTTTACCAGAAAGACAAACAGAGATCGAAAAGTAATTATGAATTAATGTGTATATCTAATCCAAAAAATAATAATACAAATAATAATACAATCAATTCAAGTCAGAATGAATCTACTGACAATAAAGAAACCAAAAATAATAATGATACAAATAATACAAATAACATAATTATTCCAGTTGATGGACCGGAATTAGATTTAGATTTTATTGTTAATAATGTAAAGGCCGAATATGATATTGAAGAATGGGGATTTCCAAAAGGTAGAAGAGATAAATCAGAATCTGATTTAGAATGTGCAATTAGAGAATTCAAGGAGGAATCTGGATATACTGATAAAGATTTTCGGGTCATAACTGAGATAAAACCATTAATTGAGGAGTTTAATGGAACTAATGGAGTGTCATATAGACATGTTTATTATGTAGCTGAATTATTAACAGACAAATCACCTAGAAATGATATTACAGATTCACAGAGAGATGAAATAGGAAACATTAAATTTATGAACTTCATAACTGCATTAGAATCAATTCGTGAATATCATATTCCAAGAAAGAACATATTGGAAAAAGTATTTACATATTATATTGATAGACTCATTCTATCTAATAGAAATAATGACATATTCAAATCATACAATTATGACTATAATCAATCCAATATTATAGTTGTTGGTAAAAATACTTTTGATAAAGATCAAAAAGAACAGAAAGAACAGAAAATAAATAAATAATTTATTCTATTTGAATGAACAGAATAAATGAATATATATAGACATTATATAAATGTATCCTCAACAATCCTCACAATCATCACATTCAGTGAGTGTTATCTCAAATATTAGTAAATTATTTGAATACATTAGAGAACATAAATGGAATGAATTCAAAGAATTATTAAATTCTGATATCACAATTGATGTTAATACACGTGATAACCAATTAAATTATCTTATGACATATGCTGTTCGGTTTAACAGACTTGATATTGTCTCATTATTATTAGATAAAGGTGCTAAATATGATATTGTTGACAGATTTGAACGTTCTATTATATATGATGCAATTGAAAATGGTTATTACAATATTATCACCAAATTACTTGAAGCATCTACTAATAATGTTGGTATTATGATAACTGATATTCGTGATATTAATGGTAATATCCCATTACATTATGCTATTAAATTTAAAAATATTGATTCTGTTAAAATTCTTCTCGAATACAAATCAAATCCTTATCAACATGATATTAATAATTATAACTCATTGCATTTAGCTGTTAAATCAGGTTCTCTTGATATTGTTAAATTAGTTTGTAAATACATGTCTAATCTTGATACAAAAACTACTAAAGGTGAAACTGCTTTACATATGGCTATCAATTATCAATATACAGATATTGCAATCTTTCTTTTAAAGTCGGGTTCTGATCCCAATATTACTGATAATGATAATGAATTTACACCATTACATTATGCTGTTGGTTGGAATAATATAACTGTTGTTGATGCACTTATTAAATATGGTGCTGATCCTAATCTTCAAGATATATATGGCAATGTCCCATTAAGTTATTGTATTAAAGAAGATCATTCAGATTGTTTCTTCAAAATAATTAATGGAGCTAAATTAAAAAAAATTAAATTAAATTTCAATCAATGGAACATTGATGGCAAAATATTATTACATGAGGTATTGGAAAACTATGCTGACAATAATAATGATAATAAAAAGAATTATCTAGATACTCTAATCTCTGATTCTAATTTGAATATTCAAGATAGTTATGGTTATACTTGTCTTTTCTATATTGTCTATTATGATCTGTGGAAAGAATACTCAAATGTCCTTATCACCAAAAAATTAAATATCTTCTCTAAAAATAATTCCAACAAATCAGTTATCGATCTATTTATTGATTCTAATGATTCTAATGATTCTAATAATTCCAATCATAAAGGAAAAAAAATTACTGAGTTTATTGAATTGGTGACCAATAGTTATTTATATAATCTTAAAAAAGAAAAGAAGGATTGGAGAAATGAATTTGACAAAATTTGCAGTCGCAATCTTACTGAACTCACTAATGATGAACGAAAAATACTTACTGATTTTGATGGCAATATTATAAATCAAAAAGAACTTGATAATGCATGTTTTCATATAATCAGAAATAAAATTAATAGTCAGATCAAATTATATAAATCAGGTAAATTAGAATATTGTCAACGTTCTTATCCTGTAGATATATCTCATTGTGTCGAAATAAAAGAAGGTCCTATACTTGATGTCTGTACATTTACTGGATCTATTCTTGATATATTAATCGGTCTCATGTTCTTAATAAAAAAACATAATAATGTGTGTACAACGTTGGGACGTGATCATACACCTAATGAATCTCTTTGTAATACATACAAATCAATGGGAATATTAATGAATGGTCGTTGTGATTTCATAAATTTTGAATTGGTCTGGGTTAATTATAAATTATTCATGATTGATAACTTCTCATCTCTTTTCAGTACGTGTATTAAATCTAAATCCAGATTTGTCATCATACCATTGGGTATTGAACTTAAATCTGGATCACATGCTAATTATCTTATTTATGACAAAAATATCAAAGAAATAGAACGGTTCGAACCTCATGGTGGGACAACACCTATTGGATTCAATTATGATTCCGATTTATTAGATAAAATATTGACCGAATATTTTACATCAATCGATAAAGATATTAAATATATTAGTCCCAAATTATTCATTCCTAAAATAGGATTCCAAATCTTGGATTCTCAAGAAGAAAATCGCCGTCGTATTGGTGATCCTGGTGGGTTTTGTGCTTTATGGAGTATTTGGTATGTTGATCAACGTCTTACATATCACACTTTTGATCGTGACAAAATTATTAAAATATTATTCCAAAATATTCGATCCCAAGGCATTAGTTATAGAAATATGATCCGTAATTATTCCAGAAATATTATTAAAGAACGTGATGATTTACTAAAAACTGTTGGTCTTGATATTAATGACTGGCTGAATGATAATTATACTAATAGTCAATTAGATATCTTCATCTCCAATTTAATGGCTGAAATAAATAAATGTTGTTCTGCTAAATTATAAATATACTTATTGATCTGACAATAAATATATATTGTATAAATATTATGGCTTCTTCGTTTCATGATAAATATATTCATCAAATATATCTCCAATCTGGTTATGTTCTCACTAATGATAATCACTCCTGGAAAAATCATAATCCAACATATACTTACATTCTTTGGAATGAAACATCTATCACAGATCTCATGAAAAATAATAATCTTATTGATTTCTATCTTGCCTTATCTAAATGGCCATCCAGACTTGATTTTGCCAAATGTGTTATTCTTTATTATTATGGTGGTATTTATGCTGATAATGATACTAAATGTTTAAAATCATTTGACACTCTGATTAATCAATATGATGATTTCGATATTATTGTTTCTGAAACTGATATTAATCTTCAGAGTTCATTTGTCAACAAGTTGTATAATCTTGACACATCAACAATAATAATTAATACAGGAGTAATCATTGCCAAAAAATACAACTCATTTCTTAAATATGCAATTCATAATATGTCACAAAATAATATACCAATCACCAATAATTATATTAATATTGATATATTAGGTCCAATTGCTCTATCAAGATATATTGATCTTTATAATGATAATAAAAGAATAATTATACTAAATCATAAAATATTTGAATCACCAGAAATATTAAATGAATCATATTCTATTCATCATCATACTAAAACATGGGATGAAAATCATGACATTGATTTGGTAATAAAAGCATCATCAAAATACAATATGTATTGTGGAAGTATTTTAATATTACTTGTTGTTGGAATTTTGACAATATATTATTATTTAATAAATAAATATCAGATTGATACAAATATATATTTTGTTGTGTCAATTATGATGTCATTAATTATTTATTGGATAATGGACAATATATATATTAAATACTATCACAATAATCTCAACACCAAAGTAAAACAATATGTAATAGATAATGATAGATTTTATGACATAAAACAATTTGCAATATTTAATAAAATACGTTCACAATGGAAAAACATAGCCATTGAGGCTCAAAATGTTTATTCAAATGCTCCAATATCAGAATCAATCAAGAGAGATTATGGTCAATGGAAAAATCTGGATAATGATTTTTCCAAAAAAGTAATAAATAATTATGGATGGATTAAAGCTTGGAGTGATCCAAATAATAATAGAAAGAAAGATGGAAATGATAAATGGCTAAATTATGGTTTGTATCATTATGGTAAATGGTTTGAGGAAAATACAAAAAAATGTCCAATAACATATTCATTATTAAATGAAATAAAAGATCATATTAATATAGCTGGATTTTCATTAATGAAAGGAATTTCAAAAATAGATAAACATAAAGATACAACCGGAAAATCCACTAATTCTTTAGCATATCATTTAGGTCTAATAGTTCCAGATCCACCTAATTCATGTATATTAAATGTAGATGGATATGAGATTTCCCAAAAGAATGGACAAGACATTATTTTTGATTCAAATTATGAACACTATGCAAAAAATGATTCGTCATATGATAGGATAATTTTGTATATTGATTTCAAATTATCATAAATAAAGAAAATTAGATCTTGATGAATTTCTTGAGTTTGTAAGTGTCTCGTTCATGTCTAAGAACGAGGTTCTTAGTAATGAGACCATTTTGACAGTCCTGATAGATATCATAGACATCAGAGAGATTAGTGATTTCCTTATCATCAATTGTTTTGACAATATTGAGTCCTCCCTTTTCCATGAAAATACCAAAACTTTTGTCAATAGATTTGTTATTGAGTCTTGATGCATTTCCGAAAATAACATGTCTGTATTTTGTTTCTGTTGAATTGACTGCAATGCAATATGGAGTAGTGATTTCAATACCTTTTAATTCTAGATATGAAATGAAATCGTTTGACAATTCAATAAATACATAATCCCCAATTCTTACCATCACATTATTGTAATATGGTCTGATATTATAGATATCGTCATATGAAACTGGAAGGATTGTGTATTCTTTTAGATCATGTGTCTTACCATTCCATTTGAGATACTTGATTTTAAATGTTTTCATTTTGTCAGCATTCTTATTAATCATACACATTATTGAACAATACACAGTAGCAGGAATATATTGTTTGAATTTGTCAAAATAGATTGTGCAGTCTTCACCAAATCGATAACCATCGATTTCTAACAGCATGTCATTCTCACAGAAATATACTGGTTCTTTTCCAATTTTTGGCATATGTCCACATGAACTACCAAGGAACTTGAGGGCATTATATTTAATACCTTCCCATTCAATAGGAGTTGTTTTCAATGGTTCATTTGGAGCACTAATATCACCAATATCCAAGCAATTGAATTTTTCAATGTTGTTGAGAATTACTGATGCAATCACAAAGAATGGAATACCAACCAAATAGAAATTGTTTTCATCACAATAAATATTGGTGATCACACCAAATAATTGTTCATTTGAATAAATGATTGAACCAGTAGTATGACGGAATCTTTCCCCAATAGCATCAGGATCTTTTCTCATTTGTAATTTAGAGAGTTTAACAAATCTACTTCCGTCAAGAGAACGGAAATCTTCAACAGGAATTGCAAATGTAGGAAGACCAATAAGAATTGAATTTTTGTGTGAAGTATTATTTTTATGAATCTTCTTTTCTTCAGAAATACGAATAAATCCATGAGTCATTGAACCACCACCACCACGTTCAAGAAGAGTCAAAACAAGTTCCATTTTTTCATTATTCCCATAATATGTCTTACCAAGTGTTTCAATATCACTCATCTCAACAGTTTCAAGCTTTTTAATTGTTTCAGCATCTCTAATAATCGATAACACTGTCATTTCAATTTCTGGAAATCTTCGATGAATTTCCAAATCACATATGACTGAACCATTATTCTTGCCAGTCGTTGAATCAAATGTTCTCAGAATACCATCGATTTTAGAATTCTCACGGACAATATGACTTGGTGCCACAACAAATGGAATACCATCCTTTTTGATTACAAATCCAGATCCATAACTAATATTGTTGTCATCTGAATGCAGATTATTAAAATCAAAAACACCATTAACTTCATTAGATTCTTTAGATTCTTTAGAATTAATATTCTTGGTAATCATTCCTGTCGAATCATTACCAATATCGATTTTAGACTTATCATTCTTGCTATTTGATTTGTTCTCGAATATTTCTAGTCCTCTTGCTTTGTATAATGACTGGACATTTGGAGGTTGATATGTTGACACAACTGTGCATAATCCCTTGAATAAATGGTGTCTCGGTTTCGGTTTTTCCTTCTCCTCTTCTTCTTTGATTTCTTCTTTCTTTTTGGTTTTCTCCTTCACTTCAATTTTGGATGTAGAATTATCTTGAACTTTCTGTTCGCTATTTTCTCCTTGTGTAGCCTTCTTTTTGGCCTTCTTCTTTTCTCTCTTTTTTCTGGATGCACTCATATTAGTGTTGTTTTGTGTAGGATTTGTTTCCTTCTTGTCATTGACAATTAGTTCTGGAGTTTCATCAAGGAGTCTTTGATATTCCTTTATTTGTGCCCTCAACGTGGCTTTCATGGCTTTGTCTTTAGGACCATTTAAATGACTGATAGTTTTCAAAAACTCTTTGTTAAATTTAATATCATGTCTCCAATGATCATGTTCACTCATATTAATGAAATCGGCCATTTTAGACTGTTTTGAATTAATTCGATTTGAATTGATTGATTGATAAACCCAATTAATCAATATACTATTCATAGTATTTAATTATCAATTTTTTTATTCAACTTTTTATTCAATTTTTATTCAATGACTCTTCATATGCTTTATATTTATTATTTACTATCTTCCCATCACCACTATATTTAACTATATTATCTAATGCAATCCATATATCTCTATTCTGTATTTTCTCTAGATCACTCATTATCTTTGTTGTTGTATCCGTTAATTTACCAATCCCTATCAAATGTTCTGGAACATCATATTTTCTGTAATCAGGTTTAGTATCTTTTTCATCTTTTTGTTCTGGATCTTTATTTTTGGTATTATCATTACCATATGTATCTTGCAAATATTTATCTAAATGAAGATGTATATTCTTTGTTGTGATATTTTTCATAAGTTTATTTCTTATTGCATTATTGTATACATTTGCCACTATTTTCAAATCTTCAATATTTAATGTCAATAATGTCCCTAAAATACCAGTTTCACCATTAGTCATAAATGGCAATACATAACCAGACTTAAATTGTTCGTCAATTAGTGTTCCTGATTTTGGTAATTTCATTAGATAATCTGGATGAGGACTGTATATTGGAAGATATGTATTAAATGTACCATCAATCTTTGTATATATATTGTATGGATTCGATAAGATTGATATTCCCTTAATCATGTCAATATTATTTTTATTCATTATGTCTCTGTGATTTTCTAATAATTTCCTCAATAAACTAATATCATAGTTTACATTGTCATTATTAATATTATTGACATCGTGCAAAACTGAATCATACCAAATCTTCCTTAATTCTTCTCTCTTTTTAATAAATTCTACATACTGGTCTATATCAACTCCTAATAAATCAAATATTTCAGTTAATGACTTTAGAGACTCAATGATCTTATCATAATTATCTTTCATAATGTATTCAATCAAAATATTTCTAATTTGAAGAGCATTTTCAGTTATAGTCATACCAGATGGTATACCTGAAAGTATCCCATCAATACTATAATTATCAATATACATGTTGTTCTTTCTTTCGAATATGTCTAATTTGTATGTATTATATTTGAGATTATTATCTAACAATAATTTGTCAGACTTTTTGATCCCATCCATCAATATTGTGTAATCTGATTTGACCATTTTATTATCATTAGTTATAGTTGTCTTAATATTTTGTATAATCTTCTTTTCATTCAGTCTAGTTATATATGTATTGCCATATTTAGCTTTGTATTTCTGTATATCAGAAAGATCAAAAAACTGCTTAATATTATTTCCAAATAAATCTAATGCAGTGACCATTGATAGGACATTTTCAAATTCATCATCATTTCTTGACACACCATATCCATAAAATAACATTTTAATTAGAACCATATTTTTGAATTGTATTTTTGTCATTAGATATTGTAATAACTTTCCTAATTGTGTGCAATATAATCTATTACTATTACTAATACCAACCAAACCTGCATTAATTAATGATTCCCAAAAAACAGTTATCTTATTTGATTCCATTTTCAATTTCCAATTATTAGGGCTTGTTTTTGAAATAACTGCAATCTGATCTGTTTTAATAATATCACCACCAATATTTCTCTCAATATCCAATTCGTCAGGATGAACAATATAAAACCTACCATTAGTATCTGTCAGCATTTCTGAATCAATTCCTGAAAAATATATATCAGATGGATATTCTATATTTTTGTAGTCATAATGAGAATTCTTGCCATAATAATCATATAACTTACCGTCAATTAGATATTGATCACAAAATATATCAACAATACTTTTAATGAAATTTCTGTATTCTGAATATTTCATTTTGGTATAACTTTCTTTAATAAGTCTGGCTATATCAATATTATCTTGACTGAGTTGTCCAGGTTGTATCCCAGACACAATTTTATTAATTATTGGTGTCATAATTGGGTAATCATTCAAATCACATAATAATCCTAACATTACACTCATATGTATGTCTTGTATTGATATGTTAAATTGTTTCTTATTATTCTCCAATAATCCTTTTTTGTAAGTATAATAGACAACACCAGGGGCTACACGACCGACACGACCTTTCCTTTGGACACGACTGGCTTCTGTAATATAATTAACTTTGAGAACACTATCTCTACGTTTAAAATCAAAAACCATTGTTTTTTCGAGACCAGACTCAATAACATATCTGAGTGAATTAATAGTGATACTAGCCTCAGCAATATTTGTGGCAATGACAATGACTCTAGAATATCTAGATATTGGTTTGTCCTTATTTTTGTAGAGTATTTGTTCAGGGACATCTTTAATACTAGTTGATTTATCAATATTTAATATTTCACGATATTGAGCAATACCTTTGACAAAATCTTTCACATGAGTAGGTAAATTTGTATAATATGGCAATGCAATAACATCATTAGGCAGTTCTTCATTAGAATTGAGTTCATTAACTGCAATTGTAATTTCTTTTTCACCAGGTTTGAACATAAGAATATCACCAGATGTAGTATTTTTGATTAATCGAACAGCTATTTTGATTGGATCTTCATTTTCCTCATAATATTCATCTATCTTGAATCTTGTTGTTTGATCAGGAGGAGATATATGGAAACGTCTATCAGTATTAATTCTATCAAGATTATGTGTTTTGATTAATCTATTTAAAGGATATTTCCTATTATCATTGATATCACGGTAAAATCTTCTATAAATAGGTTCATCAGCATCCATAGTAGCACTCATAATTACTAATCTTAAATTGTTATTGTAGAATGTAGAATATTTCATAAGAGTCAAAATAAGATCCATATTTGTATTGTGTTCATGAGCTTCATCAATAATAACAACATCATATTTATTTTTTCTGGAATAAATGAATTGGTTATTGTAAATTTTTTTATGTTTCATTAATGGATCTTTAGAATCTTGAATAACAGTACCATCTGTTGTAAATCTTAATTTAGGTATATTATTATCACTAATATGTGAACTAGGTTTTCCTTTTGAATCGGCTTTCTCTTTGTATTTATATTGGACATAATAATTGGAATTCATTATTTCATTCCCATCATTATCATATTCCATATAAGGGACAGCCAATTCTTTAGATACGAAAGAACTTACATCAGTGGCAACATTGACTCTAGGAACTGTGATCAATACTGTTGGGTCATTAATATGATCAATGGCTTTGAGATAATACATATATAATTTTGGAACTTGTGTAGATTTACCAGCACCTGTAGCACCAGTAATATATGTCACACGGTTATGTATGAATCTATGACAAAAACCAAGTTGAGCTATCCAATGATAGGCAGTAGCCAAATACCAAGCAGTGCTTGTGGTTGAACACACACCAAAATAATCATATGTTTGGGCAGTTTTATCTATTTTAATTTTGTATTTGCCAACTTTATTGAATGTGGTATTTGTTAAATAATAATATGAGTTATCACCATAAGGATTGCCATTAAAGAATCTTTTTTTCTTTATTTCTTCAACAAACTTATTTTTGTCAGAATCAATATTAAGATTATACATATCATTATTAGTCAGATCATTTGCAGTCACCATATAACTAAGTGTTCCTTTGACTATCAATGATTCAAATACAATTTTCATTAGATTTATTACAATTTTTACATAGATTTCTGTCACTGTATTGTCTGCATAAGTATTATCAATTCCCATTAAGTTATTTATAAATCTAATATTACGTGAAATATTGAACCATGTATCCGTATTTTGTTTATCATTGAGTCTATCAGTGACTAATGTCATTTGTTCAGGAGATAAACTTTCCCATAATTTAGGGAGTCTTACATAGTTATCACTGAACCAACCATCATTCGTTTTACTATCATTTGATTTGGTTTGATGGACAAATGATTTTGCAAAATTATATATATTTTTGAATGATACATATGCTCTACCAGTAACACTATTTGGTATTTCAATATAATGTGATTTATTGATTGGTTTAAATTTGTTCTCTTTATAATCAATCATATGATGTGCATACCATGTATGTTTGAAAGCCGTAATATTATCTTTTATAAAATCATATAGATCTTCAATTTGAATTGATTTTGCAGTTCTGAGTACAATATCATCAGTTAAATGTAAGTTTGGTATATTTTCGTCATAATCATCAAGATCATCTCTAATTTTTCTGTCATCTAGAGGTATATAACCTTTACGTCTGACTAAGGAATTCTTATTATACTTTCTATCAAAGAATAGAACAAGTGCTTTAATGAAAGTTTTGACAGAATCATTACTCATAACTGTATCAGATTCTCCAAGTTCAATAATATCTTTATCTTTAGATTCGTAAGCACGAAGAAATATTTCCCATTCTTTACGAATATCATCTTGGGTTTCTCGATGAAGAATATCCCAATCATCATCAGGAATATCTTTTAAAGTGAGTGAATTGAGAATACGTACAATAGGGACAGAAAATGGGACATTATTAATTTTAATGGCTATTTCAAAAAGGAGCCATTTATATGTGACAATAGATTCATAGAGATCCATAGAAATAACATTATAAATATCTTCAATATTCAGTCCCTTAATTTTGTCATTGAATGAAATAATTTTTGTATCTGATAATTGAAAATTGTCTGATTTATGATCATGTTTAAATTCAGTAACTGGATCAACATATGCTAATAATCCATGACTGAATCTTAGATCAGTATATCTGTATAGATTCGATTTTTCGTAATCATCTAACCTAAAAGGAATAATATCAATCCAATTAATATATAATTTATTTCTAGTTGACTTGATTGTATCTAACATCAAATAATAATTATCATCAATATGTTCTACATTAAATTTGATGCTTTTGTATTGACCATTATCTCTATTAAACCTGCCATATTGAAGATTACTAAATATATATTTAGGAGCACAAAAATTAATGTCCTCCAATTTATGTTCTGAAATTAATTTTTTGGTATCATCTGTCATTTTGTCATATCTTGAAGAATATAAGTCTTCAAGACTTTTCAATTCAGAGATAGGGGATCTAGATTGGTCAATATAAGGGAGGAGAGTTAATAATAGCCATCTAAGATCTTTACAATTATTTTGTTGCAATTTAGCGATGAAATTTGATTTATCACTATAGAAATCATAGGCAGATGCAATAAATTGAATAAGATTGACAAGATAATTATGAAGTAATATTTGATGCGAATTATTTAATTTAGGGAATGTCAATTTAATGACATTATTAAATATAATTTGACTAAATGTATCATCAACAAATCTACCATTCATATAGAATTTATACTATATTATGACATATTAATTATTGTCCAATAGATATAAGAATTATTTATTAATTAATATTATTAATAAATAACGGTATACTTATGACATCTATGAATAAGAATCAAACATCATCATATACACTCTCCAATAGAAGATCTGAGGCTATGGTATATAATGACAAAATTCAAATGGTCATGGACTTTTTGAAATTATCATTCATTATTGATAACCCCCAATCTTCATATATACAAAAAAAGGAATCACTTAATCTCCAAAAAAATCTTTTAGATATTATTAAAAATAATAATTTAATGATCCAAAAAGGTGGATCTTGTGACACTGATGCACAACGATTATCAAAAATATCTTTATTATTAGATGAAATATATGAAAAAAATAAACAATCAATTAATAATTAACTAAATTATTAGAACTAATGCCAATTATTGCCACCCGGTCTATTTAAATTATTAAGAATGTATTTTATCATGAATATAAATATAAAAACAATTGTTGACACTGTGAACAGGATTAACAAAAAAGAATTATATTCATACAATGAGATCAAAAATATGGAAACTGTAATAAATACAGAACTCAAAAATGGAGAATACAAATATATGAATTATGGAGGGAATTGTATTGTATTCTGCAATGATACAAAGGTATTCAAGATCTGTAAACAACCGTCAGATCTCATAAAACAATTTATTAACTATTCAGATAAATTAAATACACTTTCATTATTACCAGTTGATGAAATCATATTTATGACAGATACATATACTGGATATACACAACAAAGATGTAAATTAATTGAAACTGTTACTAAAAATGATATCATTAACTTATTGAAAATATATTTTGAAATGGTCAAAAATAAAACTATATTCCATGATCTATTTTTCAGAAATTTTGGTTATATTGGTGACAAATTATATTTATTTGATTATCATTATGACTATACAGAATTGCCATCAGATTTTGATATTTATAATATGATACTTAATGTCCTGTATGTTTTCAAGGGGAAACATTATGAAGATTTTGCTAAAGGAAAACGTCATGGATACAATTATTATAAAAATAATAATTTTGATATTCCAAATGTTCCAGATTATGTTTGTGATTTTTTTAGATATGCAGATTTATTAAGGTCAGCCACTGATCATGAGTCAATAGTTGAATTATTAGGTGGACAATTAGATTGTATAATCAAAAATTTAACAACATAATTGATATATATTTATGTCTTCCATCCAATAGTAAATTAGTATAATTCACAATAATATAAAATATCTAGTCAATGTCCAAAGTATTTAACAACTATCAATATGTTGAGGTCAAAAACAAGATTGTCAATCTTAAAGAACATACTTTAGATAAGTATAATGTTGCTACAGAAGTTATTAAAGAGTGTAAGACTGTTCTAGATGCAGGATGTTCAATTGGTGGTATTGGTCTTAAGTTATCTCAAGAATCACATGTTGAATCAGTCACATTAAATAACATTACAAAGAATGAATTAAATACAGCAAAAGAAATTGGATCATTAATTGAATCTAAAAATGTGAAATATTCTGATGAGAACATTTTTGAATTAAAAGACACATTTGACTTGACAATGTATTTTGCATTAGTTCATCATTTATTGAGAGTTAAATCATTTGATGAAATAATGGAATTTATTAAAAAACAAACTAACAAATATACCATATTAGAAATACCTATTAAAGGTGATGCTCTTTTGGATAATGTAATTAAGGCATCACAAATAACTGATGCATGGACTGCTACATCAGGACGTTTTTATCCTTTAACATCATGTGGAACATTATTCACTAGTTTGAGCAAACATTTTGAAATAGTATCTGTCCAAAAAATGCATTATGGTTCTGGTAATCTTGCTCGTTATGCATTTGTTTGCAAAATAAAGAAAGCTAATTAAACATATTTGAAAATATCATCTACAACATTTATTTTAATATTTTTTGGTAAATCATTCAATAAATATGCATATTCTTGAATTATCCATATTTCTAAATTCAATTGATCTGTAGTTATTTCTGTTTTAGATGTGAATTTGTCTAATCTTAATATCTCATTCAATCCAATAATTCTTCCATTTGGATTATTGTATTTCTTTGGTCTAATTCTCTTTTTGGCAGGATGTTTGATTCTCCATTCACATTGTAATGCTGATTGTTTTGTTGGAAATCCTCCAATCAAACAATACATCTCCCATGATTTCTCTCCATATTTTTTCGTATATATTGCTCCACCCTTAATTTCTTGATTATGTTGTCTTATTCTTCTTTTCGGATTGGTTGTATATCCATTATATGTTCGATTAATATCATTTTCATTATTATTTTTCAATATGTAACAATAATGTTTGGTATCATTTACTTTATTATCAATATTATTATAAGTATTATTATCTTTAGTATTAAAATCAATAATAGATGGATCAGACATTATATTATGTATTATGTTAAATTAAAAAATTATTTGATGAATGATTTTTCAATATTAATATCTTCATCAGTTATCTTATCAAGGACATTACGTTTTTGTTTGAGAACATTGGCAATATTTTCCTCACATGTTCCAGAACAATAGACTATTTTTTGAAGACAAGGTGATTTGACACCATTTCTAAATATTCTCCCAAGTGTTTGGATTAATTCAATACGTGAATATGAAGGACTAATTATTGACACTCTAGGAAATCTCCCTGTTGTGTCATGTAAACTAATAGATGTTCCACCTGCTTGAATCATACAAACAATTACTCTAACTTCATTTGACTGGAATTTATTTATATTTGTATCTCTTTCATCATGATCTTGTTTACCATTTATTTCTGCATATGATATGTCATTCTTTTTGAGAAATTCTGTAATCATCTCAAATGTAGACACATAATTAACAAAAATAGCAATTGATTTATTTTGATCCAAATATGTTTGTGTTAAATCAGTAATAATATCAACCTTAATATTCTCAATTTGTTGTCTTAAATTATTGAGTTCGACTAATTTATTTTTTGATTCTGTCTTGCTTTCTTTATCTTCATTATTTCCATTATAAGAGGATTTAATTTGGGAATAAAGACGATTAACTTTTTTGAGTTGGTCAAGATCAAGATTATAACAATCGATGCTAACTTGATTCATAGGATATGATTCATCAAGATCATCGAGAGACATTTTGGACCCCTTATTAGGGAATAAATATTTATGTAATGTATTAACCTTATTTTTCCCAAATTGATTTCTGTCTTCACGTAAAATAGAGTCAAACCATGATTCCCCATGTTTATATGAATTATAGAATCCAAGCATCATACCAAATATACCAAAATCAGAATTTTTATCACATAATGTGGCAGATAACATAAGAGTTTTAATTTTTTTGCAGGATAGAAGTAACTTACCATTAAGTGATTTGTAATTTTTACATCTATGAACCTCATCAAAAATAATTATAATATTGTCTGGATTGGGTATCTTGCTAAAATCCCATTCATAATGTGACTTTTCACCCTTTTTAATAAAAGGACAAATTATTTTACGTCCATCAGAACCAACATATTTATAGGAACGAATAGCTTCATAATTAACAATACTAATATATTTAACACCAAAAGATTCAAGGACTGATTTCCAAGTGTTAATAATACTTTTGGGACAAATAACAATAGGTGTTAGTCCGAGTTGAGCACAAACAGCAGATGTTGTATATGTCTTACCAGTTCCAGTATATGAACCGTCAATAGAAACGGTATTATTCTTAACGGCAGTGATCATATTAAAAACATGTAATGATTGATATGGCAATAATTTGTCAAGAATCTCTTTTTTAATATTAACATTTTTGATATCATCATTTTGATGACCTTTTTCAAATAATTCAATAACACGTTGATTAATTTTATTTTTGAGACTACGTGTAAATGATGCCATATATATATTTAATATAATATAATGGATTGGATTTAACTTATAAATAATTAATAATTGCAGGAAATAGAATAAATAAAATAACATTAAATCAATAAATCAATTTTTATTTATAGGATCAATTAATATATCAATATAATGAATGAGAGTGATTCTAAAACTAAAACTAAAACCAAGTATCCTGTTTCAGTAAATGGATATCAATGTATAGGACCATGTTATCCAGCAAACACAACTGCCAGACATCCAATTACATTAGACGAAATAAATGATGAATTTAATTTCTGTCCAACTGATGGACATGTTAAACAAGATCCAAAAACAGGAAAGACAAATGTAATATTTTCAGATAAGTGCTATGTTCCTACAATAACAAAGGGGGATAATGGTTTATATTTAGATGAGAAGACAATAGAGATGACAGTCACACCAAAAATAAAATTCTCAAGTGATTTCTTCATTAAGATTTATTACAACATCAATAGTCTTGAGGAATTACTATCATGGCTTGATAGTCATGATAAAGATCCATATAGAACAAAAGAGAGAGTTTTTAATACTGGAATGATGGTTTATTCAGATAACATAAATATTATTGACAATAGATTAGTTAAATTTGTTGACCAAATAATGGTCAAGAATCTTCCTCAAATTGTCAGACATGTCAAAAAATATTTTATAGTAAGTAATGACACAATTAAACTTATAACACCTAATAATTCAGAAAATAATATGACCAAAACTCAAATATCTAAATTAAGATTATATTTGAAGGAACATTTTTTTGGAATGAATAACATACAAACATTTTTATCTAAGATGTTGAGATATTATAGGGATGATTTCAAACAGAAAGAATTGAGCAAAATAATGACAAATCATATGATTGAATATATAATCAAAAAAATAACAATAACACTTGACACTCAAAATGAAAACTCATCTAAATGAAACAAATTATAAGTCAAAAATTAAAATTGTGATATAATATAATATAATAATAATGGATTCCTTCCTTGCAGTTCCAACAAGTAGCACAACAGATAGATCATTAACATCTGAATCGGTAAGAGTTGTAGAAGAATTAACACCTATTATAACATCTAGATCAGGATACGTCACTGCAACATATGTTCCCACAGTTGACAGAATAATTAGAACTGGATTAGGTTTATCAGTCCCGACAGTAGTCACAACTACTACAAGACCATTTGTATCAAATGTCACATCTTTAATAAATCCTGCATCAATGTATTATTATGATTCAGGTATTGGAGAAAATCCTCTAGCCCAACATGAAACTAACCAAGATCTTAGATACAAATTTTTAGATAAATGGTTATATGAAGATCATGATGCATGTATTCAAATATTGAAGATGTTAAAGGTTGTTGATGGTAGAGTCAAAGTTTTGTCCAAATCAGAAGCCAAAAATAATGATATTAGTAAGGATTCTGAAAAAGACTTAGAATTGAAAGCCGATTTTATTGGTTTCGAAATCTTGTCACTCAGCAAAAATAGAAAAATATTAGACACCCTTATTATTAAAAATAACCTTAAATGGTATGACCTCCCTCATAATGAAAGTTATGTCAGAAAGGCTCAAGCCAAATATGTCCTCTCCAAGTTAGAAGACATGCAATCTAAGTAATCTTATTATTCTCTTCAAAATAATTAATTAATTATTTTGAATCTTTAATTCTCTAACTCAGCCTTGACACACTGTTTGACGATTAATGATTAATTGAAAAGTTAATCATCAAATGCACTATCAAGCTCAGCCTTGATACTGTTTGATGATTAATTGAAAAGTTAATCATCAAATGCACTATCAAGCTCAGCCTTGATACTGT